>Ga0222701_1000005_pt1 | contig 122894 bp, 111 predicted proteins | sample AntAcemetage1502_FD_179825 | JGI IMG/M metagenome (GOLD analysis project Ga0222701, IMG submission 179825) | Saline water microbial communities from Ace Lake, Antarctica - #1502 | ecosystem: Environmental > Aquatic > Non-marine Saline and Alkaline > Saline | place: Antarctica: Ace Lake... | reverse complement strand
TTCCCCGAGCAAGCTGGCGCGAATAGTATTTCCCAGATTCAGATCGATAACAAATCGGTCACCCTTACTCTGGCTCATATGATCAAACCGGTTGGCGAACCCTACTTCATCAAAATTTTCAATGTGACCGATCTTGCAGGTAATTGTATTCTTCCCGGAAAAAATTTCATTAAAATCACGATCCCTATCGCCGATCTTGATAATATTGCTGTGTTTCCGAATCCTGCAACAATTGAAAATGAAACAGTATATTTCCAAAACCTGCCCACCTCAGGTTCTGCCGATTTTTATATCTTTGACCTTGAAGGAAACCTTGTGGACAACTTCACAGCAGAATTTCTCTCTGAAGATTATAATAGCGCTGAGTGGGATCTTTCAAATCAATCTGGTAAAAAAGTAGCTTCCGGAATGTATTTTTATTTGATAAAATATTCTGATCTATATAAAAAAGGTAAAATTGCAATAATTCGATAAAGGTAAATGATTATGATTACATATGACTGGCAGCAAAGACTACGACAAGACACTCTAGATTTTCTTGAGCATAAGATACCGGCAAAGGACTATGATTTTGAAATTATTTATAATGCATATCCTGAACGTGTAAATGGAGAAGTACCCCAACCTGTGATCACGTATGTGGCAAAAGAGATGAGAAAAGTTATTCAAAACGACCCTGATACCTATATTGATTTTCTGCTCTTTATCCAAAAGAAAAAAGGCGATAATGGAAAGAAAATCTTCAATTACGTGTTGAGTAAGGTAATGTTGAAACATCCCGGTGAATACGATGAAATCTTCAAAAAAGCGATTACGGACACTCATGATAAAAGTGAAATAAAAAAAATATTTGATAATATTACACTTCCTCTGCTTAAGAAACATCCTGATAAATATATCGATGACATTATCAACACAGTCCGCCAAGAACCCCAAGATTATGCAATTGAATGCGCATTTGCGACACTTTGTAAATACATGAAAGTGAATAAAGCAAAAGCGAAGATGATAAATCAAAAAATCGACTCCTTCTGGAATTCAGAAAATAAGACGATCCGAAGCGGTATTGTGCAGATATTGAAATGTTTATACAAAATTGATAAAAGGATCTACCGCGATACCTACAGATCCTATCAATCGACCTATAATCCAAACTTCATTGAAATTCTTTCAGATTCAATATCTGAGAATTCACAATTAATTCGTGAGATCGTCGAGAGATGGGAAAAAAGCGGAAATATTCGTATTAAGAAAGCTGCATATACAGCAGAAAAAACTTTGAAGAAATTGAAGAAAACATAATGGCACAAGAATATATTTCAAAAGAGGGTCTTGAGAAACTGCGCAAACGCCTGGAACATCTCATTCTTGAAGAACGACCTAATATCATAGGAGAAATTGCTCGCACACGGCAGTTTGGCGACCTCAGTGAAAATGCCGAATATCATGCTGCCAAAGAGAAACAGCGCTTTATCGAAGCTGAGATATCAAAATTTCAAGCAAAATTGGCGTGCCTGAAAGTCATTAATACAGACGATATTGACAAAAACTCTATTCGCTTCGGTGCCACAGTAGAGCTTCTTGATAAAAGAAGAAATAAGATATTAAACTACAAAATTGTTGGTGAAGATGAGACTGGAAAAACAAAGAGCGTGAGAATGATCTCTTTTAAATCTCCAATTGCTCAAGCGCTTCTTGGTAAGAATATTGGCGAAACAGTAAAAGTGAAAGCCCCGGTTGGCATATTAGAATATACAATAAAAAATATTACATATGAGGAGTAAGATGAACTCATACCATATTGCTTGGCTCACCGGAGACGGCGTAGGAAACGACGTTATGGAAGCTGCCAAAATTATCCTTGATACTCTTGAGCTGGATGCAGAATACATCCATGGTGACATTGGTTGGGAATTCTGGAAAACAGAAGGAAATCCCCTTCCTGATAGAACGATTGAACTTCTTAACAATGTCGATTGTGCACTTTTTGGTGCGATCACTTCCAAGCCGAAACAGGAAGCTGAAGCAGAACTCAGCCCCGAACTCCAGGGTAAAGGGCTTGTTTATTCCAGTCCGATCGTCGGTTTGCGACAGAAATTCAACCTTCATACAAATCTCAGACCCTGCAAAGCATTTAAAGGAAATCCCCTCAACTACAGAGATGACATTGATATTGTTGTTTTCCGTGAAAATACAGAAGGGCTCTACTCAGGTGTGGAATTCCATCCGGTCCCGGAAAATGTTTTTGATGCACTCTCAAAGAACCATAAAAAAATGGCAAAATTTTCAGACACACCTCTTGATGATCTTGCGCTTTCGTGTAGAATTTTCACAAGAAAAGCATGCCGTAGAATTGTACGCAATGCATTTGAATATGCGAAGAAGCATGGTTATTCATCAGTTACAGTTGTTGAAAAACCGAATGTCATCAGAGAAACATCCGGCTTAATGGTGCGTGAAGCGCGAAAGATCGCGCAGGAATATCCCGAAATTGAATTGTGGGAAACAAATGTCGATGCGATGGCAATGTGGCTCGTTAAGAATCCTCAAAAGTACGGGGTGCTTGTTTCCAGCAACATGTTTGGGGATATTATTTCCGACTTATGTGCTCAACTTGTCGGCGGGCTTGGTTTTGCTGCCAGTGGAAATATCGGAGATAAACTCGCAGTTTTTGAACCAACTCATGGCAGTGCGCCAAAATATGCCGGACAATATAAAGTAAATCCCATTGCCATGCTTATCACAACAAAACTTATGCTTGACTATTTAGGCGAAACTGAAAAAGCTGACCGTCTTATGGATGCTATTGCAAAAATCATCAAAGAAGGAAAAGTTCGTACTTATGATATGGGCGGCACTTCCTCCACACTTGACATGGCTCGTGCGATCGCAGAAAATTTATAAAAAGGAATCTCATGACGAAATCATCAAAAGGAAAAGAACTGCAGGATAAGCTGTCATACAAAAAGAAGAACTTCTGGAAAATTAGTTCTGAGAAAGAGCGGGAACATGCATTTGTATTTGCCGATGAATATTGTACGTTCATAGATGAAGCCAGAACTGAACGACTATCTGTTGAACTGACTGAGCAAATATTAAAAACGTATAATTTTTTACCCCTCACTTCTGATTCTTCTAAAAAAACTCCCGGTTTTTATAGAATAAACCGCGATAAGAACATCGCAATTTTCCGAGCCGGCAAAAAAGATATTTCAGAGGGATGCAATTTCATCGTTGCTCACATCGATGTGCCCCGCGTTGATCTTAAGCAGGTTCCGCTTTCCGAGGATGGAACGACACAGCTTGGGATCATGTTGACCCATTATTACGGCGGCATAAGAAAATATCAATGGATGGCTATCCCACTTGCACTGTATGGTGTTGTGATAAAAGAAGATGGCACCCGCATCGATATTTCTATTGGCGAAAAAGACGGAGATCCGGTTTTCACTTTTGCCGATCTGCTTCCTCATCTTGCAAAAGACTATAGAGACAAGAAAATGTCAGAAGCTATAGATGCAGACAAACTTCAGCTCCTTTTTGGTTCAATACCTTTCCCTGATGATGAAATAAAAGATAATGTCAAATTGAACTGTTTGAATATTCTTCATGAAAAATATGGTATTACTGAAGAGGATTTTATCAGTGCAGAAATTGAAATCGTACCGGCTTTCTCGAGTAAAGATGTAGGCATCGATGCAAGCATGGTCGGTGCATATGGACAGGATGACAGGGTATGCTCCTACACCGCTCTACGTGCATTGTTGGACAGCAAAGATCCCGCACTTTCCTCGATCGTATTTCTCGCTGATAAAGAAGAGGTAGGCAGCGAAGGAAACACTGGCGCTCGTTCGGATTTCATCCTTGATTTCATTGCTGATATCATTGAATTTCAGGGATATGATAGTTCAAAAATTTTAAGAAAAGTATTAGCTAAAACCAATATCCTTTCCGGTGATGTGACCGCAGCAATAAATCCTTCATTCAAAGAAGTGCATGAGAAACAGAACGCACCCCTCCTCGGCAGTGGGGTATGCCTGACAAAATTTACCGGCTCAAGAGGAAAGAGCGGCTCAAACGATGCTCATCCGGAATTCATTGCAAAACTGCGTAAACTTTTTAATTCGCATCATGTCAACTGGCAGGTAGGAGAACTTGGCAAAGTTGATGTAGGTGGAGGAGGTACGATCGCAAAATTTATGGCTGAATATAATGCAGAAGTTATTGATTGCGGAACACCGATTCTTGCCATGCACTCTCCTTTTGAGATTTCCAGCAAGGGAGATATTTACTCGACATATAAAGCTTATAAAATATTCTTCAACCACTACGGGGGTTAACGGTGAAAAAATTATATGTATTCGGTTTATTACTTTTACTTCTTCTAGCTCATTGTGCACAGCAAAAGCCATATACTGAAATTCAACAACCTATAAGCCAAACTGAGCAGCGGATACAGTATCTGGCTGAAGTGATCAAAATGAATTCTGACGCAATAGACCAGCAGGAGAAGCAATTTTCCGGTGATCTTCAAATGCTCAACAGCAAACTTGATCAGATCATAGTGCTTCAATCGAAAGTATCAAATTTAGAAGTCAAAGTAAACACGATTGAATCCAAAATTGAAACTCAAAACCAGATCCTGGCTCAGCTTAAATCTAATCCTGCTGTCGCAGACAATACTCAAACTACGCCTGCTACTGACTCGAACGAGATCACGCTGGAAAAACTCTATCAAACAGGACGACAATATTATGTAGACAAGGATTTCAGAAAGTCGATCTCCACTTTTTCCGAATTTATCAAGGAATACCCTCAGCATGATCTCATCTCAAATGCACAGTACTGGATCGGTGAGTGTTATTATTCTCTTGATCAGTTTGAAACCGCTATATTCAACTTTGATAAAGTGGTTATTAATTATCCTGATTCTAATAAAGTCGTTGATGCAAAACTTAAAATTGCGCTGTGCCTGATTGGAATGGAGCAATATACCGGCGCTCTTACTCAACTCAGAGAAATCCAAAAACAGTATCCTGATTATGAACGTATGGATATCGTGCGTGAAAGAATTGTTATGCTGGAGAACAGATAATATGAAAAAATATGTATTACCAATCCTGTTTCTGACGATCCTTACTTCATTATTTTTTATGAATCTTCTAATTGCTCAAGCTCCTTCAACCATGAACTGGAATAAAGAAGAAGATGTCACATATGAAAAACCTTTTGAACTTCCGAAAGGTGATTTTGATCCTCATGAAAAAATGGGAGAAGCCGACGTGCTGTATCAAAAAAGAAAATTCAGCAAAGCCAGAGATATATATGAGATCATTACTTATATGAGCAAAGGTGATACGCTTGTCAAACGAGCACAGTACCAGCTTGCAAACTGTTATTTCAATATGAAATTGTACGAAGATGCGATCTTTGAATATGAGCAACTCATGCGCCTATTCCCTTACTCTCAATATAATGAAGACGCAAATTTCAAGATCGGCTCTGCCTGGTTTAAGTTATCTTATCCTCCTGCATATGATCAGCAGGAAACGATCAATGCGCTTCAGCAATTCAATCATTTTATAGCCCAATATCCTGAATCTGAACTTATTGTCGACGTTGAAAACATGAAGACTACTTGCATTAACAAGCTTCTTGAAAAAAAATATCTCAATGCTCATATTTATTATATGATGGGATATTATAATGCATCATTGATGTATCTTAACGAAATATTTGATGAGAATATTCCCGGTGAGATCGAAGAAAATGCTCTTGAACTCGCTGCGAAAATCTATATCAAAAATAAGAACTGGGATAAACTTGCGGACATTGGCGAACAACTCTCTTCCCGGTATCCCGACTCTGCATTCATAGAAAAAATAAACGCCCATACAACAAACTGATCATGAGATTGGGAATACTCGGTGGCACCTTTGATCCAATCCATTGCGGTCACCTCAAGATGGCAGAATATTGCCATGATAAACTTCAACTGAACAAAATATATTTTATTCCGGCAGGTAATCCACCCCACAAAAAACCACAAGCTCCTTTTGACCTAAGAGTTCAGATGCTTCATCTGGCTCTAAATGGACTCCCTTATTTTGAGATCAGCGAACTTGAAAAACAGGAGCACGCTCGCAACTACACCTACACATATTACACACTGGAGAAACTGAAAAAAAAACACCCGACCGATGAGCTCTTCTTTCTTTTGGGAGAAGATAGTGTCGCAGATATTTCAACTTGGTTTAAATATAATGAATTATTGAGTCTCGCTCAATTCGTCATTATAAGCAGACCTGCAGATCCAGAAAATCATTCAAACAATCTCTCCTTGAGCCGGGATCTCTCATACCTCGAAATGCCGAAAATTGACATCTCATCTCAGTGTGTCAGAAATATGTGCTCTCGGGGACAGTCTATACACGGACTTGTTCCTGAGAAAGTTGAAAAATTCATAAAAATAAATAACTTATATACATAAAGAGGTAACATGACAAAAAATGTGTATTATTTCGGTAAAATAAAAACCGATGGAAACAAAACGATGAAGAAAATTCTTGGTGGAAAGGGAGCAAACTTGGCAGAAATGTCTAATCTTGGCATTCCTGTTCCTCCTGGATTCACCCTATCAACAGAAATATGTGATTATTTCAATAAGCATGCTCAGCACTATCCCGAAGATTTGAAGAAGGAGGCCGAAAATAACCTTCATCTGCTTGAGAAGGAAATGGACATGAAGTTTGGAGATGCGCATAAACCGCTTCTCCTTTCGGTTCGTTCCGGTGCTGCGATTTCTATGCCCGGCATGATGGATACTATCCTCAATCTCGGCCTGAACGATGAATCAGTAAAGGATTTTGCGGAAACTACAGGAAATGCAAGATTCCTCTGGGATGCATATCGCAGGCTCATTCAAATGTTTGGAAATGTTGTTAATCAAATAGATTCCGAGCTCTTTGAAGATGTACTTTCTCGTGTCAAGAACATGAGAAAAGTTACCCTTGATATAGATTTAAGTGCCGACGATCTTAAACTTGTTGTTGAGCAATATAAAGAAATTTATAAAGATGAAATAGGTAAGGAGTTCCCTCAGGATCCACATGACCAGCTATGGTCGGCGATCGATTCTGTTTTCAAATCCTGGAGTAATACTCGAGCGAAGAAATACCGTGAATTGAACAATATAACAGGGCTTCTCGGCACAGCAGTGAATGTCCAGACAATGGTCTTCGGTAATATGGGTGAAGATTGTGCTACGGGTGTTGCTTTTACGCGTGACCCTTCTTCAGGAGAGGATAAATTCTTTGGAGAGTTCCTCGTTAATGCTCAGGGCGAGGACGTGGTAGCAGGCACTCGAACCCCCCAGGAAATCACAAAAGAAAACTCAATTCGATGGGCAAAAAATAATAATGTCTCCTCAAAAGAACGAATCGAAAAATATCCTTCTCTTGAAGAATTGATGCCTAAAGTATACAAAGAACTTTTTGCGATACAGAAACAACTCGAGGACCATTATGAAGATATGCAGGATCTGGAATTCACTATTCAGAAAGACACTTTGTTCATTCTTCAAACCAGAACCGGCAAGCGAACAGCAAGTGCGGCAGTGAAAATTGCAGTTGATATGGTAAAAGAGAAAATGATCGATAAGGACACTGCGCTCATGCGTGTCGAGCCGGATCAGCTCAACCAGCTTCTCCACCCAAGCTTTGATGATAAAGAAAAAGAGAAGGCGGAAAAAGAAAACCGTTATCTTGCCAAAGGATTACCTGCATCTCCGGGTGCAGCGGTTGGTAAAGTCGTTTTTTATGCTGAAGAAGCAGTTAAATGGAAAGAAAGAAATGAAAAAACCATACTCGTTCGAACCGAGACCTCCCCGGAAGATATCTCAGGAATGGATGCCTCACAGGGCATTCTTACCGTACGTGGCGGCATGACTTCCCATGCAGCAGTTGTCGCACGTGGAATGGGAAAATGCTGTGTTGCAGGTTGTGGAGACATCAATATTGATCCTAAAGCAAAGAAATTTTATGTTGACGATCACGTAATTAAAGAAGGTGATTTCATTTCTATCGATGGCTCAACCGGTGAAGTATTTGAAGGTAAGATCGGTACGAAATCACCTGAATTTTCTGAAGAATTCGAACAGCTTATGAAATGGGCTGACGAGCGCGCACGATTGCATGTGCATGCAAATGCAGACACTCCGAAAGATTCTGACATCGCCAAAAACTTCGGCGCAATCGGGATCGGTCTTTGCAGGACAGAACACATGTTCTTTGGTGAGAATAGGATCGATTTCGTGCGAGGTATGATACTTGCTGACTCACCGGAAGAAAGAATATATCCGCTTGAAGAACTAAAAAAGAACCAGATCGAAGATTTCAAAGGAATTCTTAAGGTTATGCAAGGATTTCCTGTGACGATACGTTTGCTTGATCCACCTCTTCATGAATTTCTCCCTGATATTAAGGATGAAGAAGAAATTCAAAAATTGAGCAAGAAATTCAAAAAATCAGCTCAGGATATAAAAGCCAGGATCAACCAACTCAAAGAATTCAATCCGATGCTTGGTCATCGGGGCTGCCGTCTTGGTATTACCTTCCCTGACATTTATGATATGCAGATCGAAGCAATAATAGAATCTGCGTGCTCTCTGAAAAAGAAAGGCATCAATGCCAAACCGGAAATAATGATCCCGCTTGTAAGTGATGTGAATGAATACGACTTCATAGAAAAACGTGCCAGGATTATTGCTTCACGAATTATTGATAAAAGTGGCATAGACCTTCAGTACAAAGTTGGCACAATGATCGAAATACCTCGCGCATGCCTTGTCGCTGATGAGATCGCTGAACATGCAGAATTTTTCTCTTTTGGCACAAACGATCTTACGCAGATGGGTTTTGGGTTTTCGAGAGATGATTCAGGTAAATTCCTTAAACAATATAAAGAAATCGGTATCTTTGCTCGCGATCCCTTCCAGGCACTTGATCAAAAAGGTATTGGTGCGCTGATAAAGATCGCGATTGAAAAAGGAAGAAGAACAAATCCTAAATTGGTAATAGGAATCTGCGGAGAGCACGGCGGAGAGCCAAGTTCTGTAGAATTTTGTCACAAAGTTGGTTTAAATTATGTAAGCTGTTCACCTTTCCGTGTTCCAATCGCACGCCTTGCTGCAGCACAAGCTGTAATTAAAAATCCAAAATAATATGAATATTATTCAGTTCTTTAATAGCCGTATAAAACGGATGGGGCTCTTTGATCTCAAATTAGCCCAGATCGCTGCTGCACTTGTGATGTGGATCGTGATCAAGCTGTTTCCTGTGCTTACAAAAGTTGACTATATTTGGCTTGTCATACCAATAGTACTCATCTCGATTCGTTTGTTTTATGTAGTTTTTGCAAAAAAAGAAGTGTAAATTTCGGTCGGGTGATTAGCTCAGCCGGTTAGAGCGCTACGTTCACATCGTAGAGGTCACTGGTTCGAATCCAGTATCACCCACCATTTTTTTCCTAACAACACCTGGAAATATAATTAAAAAAATAAAATGGAGAAAAAATGATGAAAAGAAGTGTAAATCCTCCTAATATATCGGAAGGGAAAAAGAAACTCAATTTAATTAATTTTAACAAAAATGAGTTGAAAAAAATGGGAAACATCGTTCTATTATTTATTAGTTTTTTACTTCTGTTCGGATGTGAAAAATTCATTGATGAAGAGCAGGAAGCAAAGACGTGGAAAATACAGATTCACTTGGATAAACCCGATTTAGTTCTACAATGGGCTGTATTTGATAAGGACCCAGTTCCTGGGTTCAAAGATAGAGTAGTAAGAAGGCGAGTCTATCAACTTAAACGTGAACAAGAAGCAAAAGACTCGGCTGAGCGAAAGATGCTTAGATGGGCAGGGATGAAGCCAAACTGGGATTACGGTTTTAAGAATGTTACAGGCGATCAAGTCTATATTTTAAAATCAGTATCCGACAGTTACTTCGGTTCTAATGCACCAGATGGCAAGAAGTGGATTGTGACAAAGATAGTTTGGATTAACGGGGAACCAGTCTGCTGGTGTTTGCCTATTGAAGTGAAAAAGGGCAAAAAGATTGAAATCACGCTGAACAAAGATAATGTTTTTCCCTTAGCAGAAACTTACGACAAAGCAATGAAACAATAATCTGAAAGAATGTTAATAAAGCTTTTAAATCCTAAATATTATTTTAAGACTTTTAAAAAAATTATTTTATTTATATGCTATCCCCAAAATGTCCTTGATAAAAATTATTCATTTAAGGAAAATCTCGTATATGTTTTTGCTGTTGGGATTATAACTATAGTTTTAGTAATATTATCTGAATTATTGATAAATTATCTTCAGGTTATTCGTTTAATTGAACCTATCGAACCATATAAACCTCTTGGTTTACTAAAAAGATACCCATTCGTTGTTTTCCTTTCTTTTTCGGGAATAATAGCTCCATGTTTAGAAGAATTAGCTTTTAGACTTTCTTTGAAATTTAATCGCCTGAACCTTTCAATTTCTTGTGGAGTTATGGGTTATTATTTAAGTTCACCATATCTTTTTAATAATAAAGATGTGGAAATTGGAATCAATAACATTTACAGATTATTATTGGGATTTACTGTATTTATTGTATTCTACTATTTGGTTTTAAATAATTCAATAGAAAGGAAACTATCAAACTTTTGGGATAGAAACTTTAAATATATATTTTATTTTTCTGTTCTATCATTTGGGATGATACATATTACAAACTATGAATTAAGCTTGAATCACTTACTTTTTATCCCTATCATAACTTTGCCACAAATAATTTTAGGCATTATTTTTGGTTTTATTAGAACAAAATTTGGAATAGGATGGAGTATAGTTTCACATGTTTTTTATAATGGAGTAGGAATATTGCCACTTATTATTGTATACATTAATCGGTATTGGTTAAAATAGAGAACCAGCTAAACCCCGGCTTGGGAACCCCACTTTATAGGCAATACAGTTTATTTCTCAAAATTGGGTTTCTATGAATTTTAGCTTTTTTACTAATTCAAATTCATTATTTTTGATTCGTCTAATTTGATATTCCCAAGTTATCATTTTTCTTGGCGCATTATCCCCTTAAATGTGATATTACCAAAGTATTTTGGGCTTTGTGACAATCGAAGCCCCCTGGAATAATATTTAGACAAGAATCACTTTTGCGTTTATAGATAAAACTTGTAGTCAATCTGTTTTAATATTTAAAGAAAAAATAACTTGATTCATTCTTACACTCATAAAATTTGATGCAAAATTATTGGAGTTCATATTGTCATTTGTTAGCAGTTTAAAAAAGAAACTTTCAAAAACACATAATTCTTTCATCAGGCGGATCGCGGAAATCGTACGCCTGAGCGGCAGAGTGGATGAAGAACTTATTGAAGATATTGAAGATATCCTTATTCAGGCAGATCTGGGTATTTCTATTACAGAAAGAATCATATCTCAACTAACAGAACAAATACGTCTGCACAAACTTTCAAGCTCGGAACAGGTATTTACTGCGCTCGAAAATATCATCATTACTCTCCTACGTGATGAGTATAAAGATGTACAAGCCATTGATTTTAATCCTAAAGAAAAGCCCTACGTCCTGCTCTTTGTCGGAGTGAATGGCGTGGGCAAAACCACTTCTATCGCAAAATTTGCACAGAGATTCAAAAAAAACGGCAAGAAAGTTCTTCTCGTTGCCGGTGACACATTCCGCGCTGCAGCAATCGAACAGCTTGAGATTTGGGCAAAGAGAATTGGCGTGGCAATCATCGGGCAAGAATACGGTTCCGACCCCTCTTCAGTTATTTTTAATGCTATGCAATCTGCAAAAGCTCAATCCTACGATGTTGTACTTATTGATACCGCGGGGAGACTTCATACGAAAATAAACCTCATGCGAGAACTTGCAAAGATCAAACGGACTATTCAGAAACACATTCCAGATGCTCCCCATCAGGTCCTACTTGTCATAGATGCAACAACCGGGCAGAATGGTGTTCAGCAAGCAAAGAAATTTCTTGAATCTATACCGATCGACGGTATTGTACTCACGAAACTTGACGGCACTGCAAAGGGTGGTGTAGCTCTTGGCATCAAAGACAGTCTCCAGATACCGATCAAAGCTATCGGTATTGGCGAGCAGATGGATGATCTGAAGGACTTTGATGCAGAAGAATTCGTGAAAGCAATTTTTGAATAATGAATATTGTAAATTTTAACTTTTTAATTTTCCATTTTAAATTTCCAAAGGACTGATAATGTGTGCAAAAACCTTTAAGGGTGGTATCCATCCACATGACTATAAGCATTTTACCAATCACAAAGCGATTGAAAAATTCCCTGCACCAGAAAAACTTTATATTCCTCTAATCCAGCATATTGGTCGTCCCGCTGTGCCAATCGTAAAAGTCGGAGATGAGGTTAAAAAGGGACAAAAAATCGCTGACGCAAGTGGGTTTGTTTCTATTCCTATGCACAGTCCCGTTTCCGGCAAAGTGATCAAAATCGGACCATACCCGCATCCGACAGGAACAATTCAACAAGTGATAGAAATCGAAAATGATGGCAAGAACGAATGGATATCCGAACTTCAAGATGATGAACAGTATTTTTTATTGAGCAGCGAGAAGATGAAAGAGCGTATCCAGAAAGCTGGTATCTGCGGTATGGGTGGCGCGGGATTCCCCACACATGTAAAGCTCTCTCCTCCTGAGAACCGCCCAATAGACACAGTGATCCTAAATGGTGTTGAGTGCGAACCCTATCTTACATCAGATCATCGCCTGATGCTTGAACATCCCGAAGAAATCATTGCAGGACTGCGTATAATAATGAAGATACTCGATGCAAAGCGCGGATACATCGGTATCGAACTTAATAAAAAGAATGCAATCACGATTTTCAAGCAAATGCTTCGAGATCAAAAAAATATCAATGTGGTTCCGTGTATGCTCCGGTATCCTCAAGGTGCAGAAAAGCAGCTTATCTATGCTATCACTAAACGCAAAGTTCCAGCTGGTGGACTGCCAATGGATGTGGGAATTGTTGTACAAAATGTGGGAACTGCCTTTGCCATATATGAAGCGCTTCGTTATCATAAACCGCTTATTGAGAGAATTACTACGATAAGTGGAGAAATTGTAAATGAGCCGAAAAATATTAAAGTACCAATCGGAACGCCTCTTTCCCAGCTTCTCGAATTCTGTGGTGGAACATCAGAGGAAATATGTAAGATAATTTCCGGTGGTCCGATGATGGGATTTGCTCTTCCTGACCTGGAAGCTCCAGCAACGAAGACGACCTCGGGTTTTGTGTTCATGGGTGACAAAGAGGTCGTTGATACAACTGAAGCTCCATGTATACGCTGCGGAAGATGCGTAGATGCGTGCCCGATGAACCTTTTACCAACATTTATTGCCGATAAAGTCAAGAACGGGCAGTATGAAGAAGCTATGAAATTGGGTGTCCTCGACTGTATCGAATGCGGCTCCTGCGCTTATGTGTGCCCATCTCATATTCAGCTTGTACAGTGGATCAAAATCGGTAAATTAGAAGTAAATAAACTTAAAAGCCAAGATAAATAGTTTTTGGAGGTTTTACACGTGAGTTTAGTGAATGTTTCTTGTTCTCCGCACCTGCATGAACGGGTAAGTGTTCGTCGGGTAATGTGGACTGTTGTGATCGCTCTACTGCCGGCGCTTATTGCCGCATACCTTTTCTTTGGATGGCGATCTATCTGGATAACCATTCTCGGTGTGGTTTCTGCTGTTGTAACTGAAGCTCTTGTACAATTTTTAACAAAAAGACCTGTGACGATCTCTGACGGCAGTGCAGTTGTCACAGGAATGCTTTTAGCTTTTAATCTACCTCCTCTTACTCCATGGTGGATACCAGTGGTGGGTTCTGTTTTTGCAATAACTATCGGGAAGCAGATATTTGGTGGTTTTGGATATAATCCTGTGAATCCTGCACTTCTCGGTCGTGCCTTCCTTATGGCATCTTGGCCTGTCCAGATGACAACCGGCTGGGCCACCAAGCTCGCAAATGCAGGCATTGCAACTGTTTCCGGCCTTAAGCAGACTTTGATAACTGGCGGAGATGCCCAACTCCAAAATTTGATCACTTCTGCTACTCCACTAAATCTCGCTCAACAGATTCGTGGTGATATCATTGCCGGAACTGCGGGTGATTCTGCCAGGACTATTTTTCACCAGCTTTCATCCCTGGATTATATCAAAGAACTGTTTTGGGGGAATATCGGCGGGTGTATTGGTGAAGTCTCGGCGGCTGCACTAATTCTCGGAGCTGCTATTCTTGTGTACAAGCATTACATCGAATGGCGGATTCCCATCGGCTATATAGGAACTGTTGCATTCCTGAGCTGGATGGTTGGCGGAATCGATGGGCTCTTTTCCGGTCCAATCTTATTCCACATTTTCTCAGGTGGTCTCATTCTCGGAGCTTTCTTTATGGCCACAGATATGGTCACGTCTCCAGTAACGAAAACAGGGCGGCTCATCTTCGGCATTGGCTGCGGTGTGCTCACTGTAGTTATCCGCACATGGGGTGGTTATCCTGAAGGTGTTTCATATTCTATTCTTATTATGAATATTGCCGTTCCGCTAATAGATAAAATAACTCTGCAGAAAACGTTTGGCTACAGAAAGAAATCCAAAAAGTAAGTATATATTTTTAAGGATAATATGAAAGATTTTATTCGTCCAACTTTGGTTTTACTGCTGATCTGTGTGATCGCAGGTGCAATCCTTTCGTTGATCTACAAGCAGACTGCACCTCTCATTGCAGAAAATAAACTAAAAGCCGTAGAAGCCGCACGCAGACTTGTCCTCCCTAATGCCGAATTCTTCAAACCGGTTTCAGACAGCAGTACAGTATTATTTTATGAAGGTTATTCGCCCGACAGCACGCTCGTGGGATATGTATTTTCTTGTGCCCAATACGGCTATAGCAGCGATGTGAAAACGATCGTCGGGCTTACTCCGGAACTTATGATAAGCGCTATCACTGTAGTCTCTCAATCAGAAACTCCCGGTCTTGGTGCAAACTGCACAAAGCAAGATTTTACTGCTCAATTCACTGGTAAAAATCCTGGAGATATCTATGTTGATAAAGACGGTGGAGATATTCAATCCCTTACAGGTGCGACCATCACTACTCGAGCAGTTACCAATGCAATCCGTGAAACTTTTCAAAAGCTTCGTGATAGATTATAAACGAGGAGAATAATGAAAGCAATTCAAGAATTTACAAAAGGCATCATAAAAGAAAATCCTGTTTTCGTTATGGCACTAGGTCTATGCCCCACACTTGCTGTCAGCACTTCAGTTCAGAACGCGATCGGAATGGGTGCTGCGGCAACATTTGTTCTCGTGTTTTCGAATATTTTTATTTCTCTTATAAAAAATTTAATTCCGAGTCAAGTTCGTATCCCATGTTTTATTCTGGTGATCGCATCATTCGTAACAATTGTTGATATGGCTATGGAAGCATACGTACCGCCTCTTCATAAAAGTCTCGGAATTTTTATTCCCCTCATTGTGGTGAACTGTATCATTCTTGGGAGAGCTGAAGCATTTGCAAGTAAAAATGGCGTGTTCAAATCCATGCTGGACGGACTTGGAATGGGATTTGGTTTTATGCTTGCAATCATGGTTATCGCTCTTATCAGAGAATTTCTCGGTGTCGGCACAATTTTAGATATTCGTATTCTTCCCGCTTCCTACAAACCGATGATCGCTGCAATTCTTCCTCCAGGCGCATTCGTCACGATCGGTCTTTTAATGGGTTTATTAAATATTTTGCAAAATAAGAAGAAATCGAAAGCTTAGATGAGCAAGGAGCATTAATGGATTTCTCAACACTTTTTGTTATAATAATCGGTTCAATATTTGTGAACAACTTTGTGATCCATCGTTTCCTAGGTTTATGTCCTTATATTGGTGTTTCAAAAAAGATGGACTCGGCGATCGGAATGGGTATGGCAGTTATCTTTGTGATGACTATGGCTTCTACGATCACATGGCTTATCTACACATTCTTTCTTAATAAAGCAACAAGTATTTTTGGTATTGATCTGACCTTCCTTCGCACCATCGCATTCATTCTCAGCATTGCTGTGCTTGTGCAATTTGTTGAGATGGTCATAAAAAAAGCTGCACCTGAACTCTATAAAGCGCTCGGTATTTATCTACCTCTTATCACTACGAACTGCGCAGTGCTTGGTGTTTCGCTTCTCAATATAAATGAAAACTATAACTTTATCGAGTCCATTGTAAATGGCGCTGCTGCAGGAGTTGGTTTCACTCTTGTTCTTGTGCTCATGGCAGGAATTCGTGAACGTCTTGAATACAGTAAAGTTCCCAAATCGATGAAGGGTATGCCAATTTCGTTTATTGTTGCGGGCTGTATGGCGCTTGCATTTCTCGGATTTTCCGGGATGAAATTTTAATAAGGAGCACACATGTTATTGGTTTCCATAATTGTTTTAAGCGTTCTCGGTATGATATTCGGAATAGCGCTCTCTTTAGCATCGAAAGTATTTCATGTTGAAATTGACCCGAAAATTGAACAGATCGAAGAAGCATTGCCCGGTGTAAACTGCGGAGCTTGCGGTTATCCGGGTTGTTCGGGATATGCAAAAGCAATTGTCATGTCCGGTGCTGAGCCAACTTTATGTGCGCCTGGCGGAGATGTTGTCGCAGCAGAGATCGCAAAGATCATGGGAACAAAGGCAAGCAAAAAAGAAAGAAATATCGCAGTTATCCACTGCCAAAGCGGTGGAATTAATAACACAAATATTAAATTCGAAAATAAAGGTATTGCCACTTGCAAAGCAGCAGTCCTGCTTTCTAATGGGCAAAATGCTTGTACTTTTGGCTGCCTGGGGTATAATGACTGTTATAATGCATGTCTTTTCGATGCGATCTCAATCGATGAGAATAATATGCGCATTATAGACGGAGATAAATGCACAGGTTGCGGCAAATGCGTGGAAGCATGCCCGAGAGATCTTATTGAGCTTGTGCCTGTCAGCAAAAAAGTTCATATCCTGTGTATGTCTCACGATAAAGGTAAGGATGCAAAAGCAAATTGTGGAAACAATACTGCGTGCATCGGTTGTGGACTCTGTGTGAAAAAATGCCCGGTTGATGCGATCACACTTGAAAACAATCTCGCAACCATCAATTATGATAAATGCGTTTCCTGTGGTTTGTGCGCAACAGTGTGTCCTACAAAAGCAATCGAAGATAGAATTAAAATTCGTCCCCAACCAATCATCATTGAAGAAAAATGTATTGGGTGCACGATTTGTGCAAAAAAATGCCCTGTTAATGCAATCGATGGAAAAGTAAAAGAGGTTCATAAAATTGACGAGGAAAAGTGTATTCAGTGCGGCATTTGCATTGATGTCTGTCCTAAAAAAGCGATAGAAGTAAAGTCCTGACGAACATTCTCTCGTTACGAGTTGAACTTGGTGACGATTTTTTTACTTATCATCCCTTTCGCTAATCAAAACCAGCCCGCTACTCCGAACCCCTTTTCTTATTTTTCTCCCTCCACGCTCAACGCTTTACACTCTACGTCTATGCTCTACTTATCACCCTCTGTCTTCTTTTCATACTTATTAGTAGCAGATTCCGGCATAAAGCGTACTTTCTCAAACGGCTGTACCAGCGAGGTCGCAATATTAAGAAGATGTGCCGCAATTCTTTTCAGATATCGAATATACAATGCTGCCACCACAGCATTCTGAACGCTCAAACCAATATCTTCTGTCATAAGTTGATGTAGGATTATCTCGCATCTTCCGGTTAATTTTTTATTGATAACAGACTCGGCAACATCCTTATCATACTCTTCAAAAGCCGTGCTCACTACATCAAAAAGGCGCTCTATCTCCAGCTCAATATTGGTCAGTTCATCTTCAAGAATTCCTGCATCCAGCTTCATATTTGCTGCACGTGCAAGTTCAAGGATGTTTGTAGTATAATCACCCACTCGCTCAATGTCTATTACTATACCGATAAGAATGATCGCCTCGGTTGAGTCCATAGCACCCGTGGCAGATAGATGTATTAAAACTTTCTTTCGTACAGCGCGTTCCGTTTTATCGACCTTTCTTTCCTCATAATAAATATCAACATCGGGATGAGGGATCTCCCTTCCCCGCAGTTGAGCGCTAGCATTATCAAACATATTATTTGCCCGATTAAGCATAACACAGGCGTCCTTGTGTGCCTCTTTATAGAGATTACTTTTTTTGAATAATTTAATTAATTCTTTTAACATATGTACCTCGTATTTAAGAATTTACTCATCTTTTTGTTATAAGAAGAATAAATATTGGTATAACAAAAAATATCATAATGATAAATAAAATTGGATATATCTTGCTTTTAGTTGTCAAATTTGATACCCATAAAGCGATTTTTATCGGGATCATTCTTATCGGTTTCAAGGGCAGTATCAGTATCATTCCAAGTACGTTAAAGGTGAAATGAGAAAGCGCTACCACAAGCGCTGCCGGCGAGCCCGTCGCCATAGCTGCCAATAGGGTAGTTACTGTTGTTCCAATATTTGCGCCTACTGTATAGGGAAAAATCTGATAGATATTTACAATACCTGCACCTGCCAGGGGTACCATAATGGAGGTCGTGATCGAGCTGCTTTGGACGATGGCGGTGAGAACCAAACCGAGAAGCAATGCAAGCACACCATTGCGGAAAATGTAATCGGAAAAGAAATTTTCAACCTTGCCGATAACCAGTTGTCGGATGACTTTGACCATATATTTTAATGCAATAAATAGAAATATCATAGCTATAACAAGGATCAATATCTGTGCGACAGGTTGAGAAAATAATTTCTGCAAGAATCCCGGTGATGCATCAGGATATTTTGGATCATATAGAAATCCTACAATGGGTTTTGTGATCATTCCGATTGGACTCTTGAACTCTGCACCCCCAATATTTGCGTGCAGAATGAAGGAACCAAGCTTAAGAGATATTTTTTCTATGAACCCGAAATATATTTCCAAAGGCAAAAGAATAGCAACCACAATAATATTGAATATATCGTGTACTATCGCACAGCCATAAGCCCTCTTAAATTCATCTGTTCTTGAAATATGTCCCAGTGATACGATAGTATTTGTGATAGTGGTGCCAATATTCGCCCCCATAATGATCGGGATGGCAATTCGTATAGAATCAGCGCCAAGAATATTACTGGCAACTAAACCCACGACAATTGACGTTGTAGTAGATGAACTCTGTACAATGCTTGTGGTAAGAATTCCAATAAGCAATCCCATTATAGGATTGCTTACGCTTGCAATAAGGTTTTCAGAAAGACCGCTAAAGCTCTTAAAGCCTGCTCCCATCATCACGATACTGAGGAAAAAGAAATAGATCAGTATGATCAGCAGAAGGATTTTAAAAATTTTATTCAGATTTGTAGTATTCTGGTCCGGCATTTATATTCCTATTAACAAATTCTTGGTGTTTGTTCGCGTGAAAGTAGCGGTAATATTCTCTTTGCTCCAATAAAGGTTTTCAAAAACAATTTTGGTGTATCTGATCTTTCAGTAACCCGTCCTATAACCTGTGCGTTGCTCCCTAGAGGTTCGTTATGTAAAATTTTCAGCACTTCATTAGTTTCATCCTGGGGACAAATTATGACAGCCCTTCCCTCGCATGCCATATAAAGCGGATCAATACCGAGTGCATCGCACACTCCGGACACACTTTCTTTTATAGGCAACCTCTCTTCCTCAAGAATAATATTCACTTTTGAAGAAGCGACGATCTCATTAAGAATCGATGCCAGCCCCCCGCGGGTGGGATCTCTTAGGGCATGAATTATCGCTTCCTGTTCCAGAAGAGCTTTTATAAGAGGGGCAACATTTGCACAATCTGATTTTAAAGATGATTCGAACCCATTCCTGTAAGCCATTATTGAGGCACCGTGATCTCCAATATCACCTGTGATAATAACATCATCCTGCGGTTTTGCATTCTTCGATGATATTGATTCATTTGTTGCTAAAACTCCATATCCTGCTGTATTGATAAATATTTTATCTATCTTGCCCCTGCTCACAATTTTAGTGTCTCCCGCAATGATAGAGATATTCCCCTTTTTTGTCTCGTCTTTTATCGAGATCAGTATCTTATTTAGATCATCAAAGCTGAATCCCTCTTCGATCATTAATGATAAAGTAATTAATTTAGGTATCGCACCAACCATTGCGAGGTCATTTGTGGTTCCGCAAATAGCTAATTTCCCGATATTACCACCCGGGAAAAATATGGGATCAACCGTGTAGCTATCTGTAGTAATAGCTGCCTTGCCTTCGACTGCTTGAAAGACGCCGCTATCTTCCCCATGGTTTATGACAACCTCATTGAGCGTATTGTAGATAAGTTCTAATAATTCTTGGCTCTGTTTGCCACCGCTTCCATGGGAGAGAAAAATCGTATTTTTATCCATCATTCTCCATACTTATAATATGCAGCACATGCACCTTCGAAGGAAACCATGCAGGGTCCGATCGGGTTCTCTGGAGTGCATTTTTTTCTAAACAAGGTGCAATCAAGAGGTGATTTCTTTCCTGCTATGATATCTCCGCAGATGCAGGCAGATTGTACAACTTCATCTTTTACTTCGATCTGAAATTTTTTCTCGGCATCAAATTGTTTGAATTCCTCAATCACGCATAATCCGCTATTCGGAATTGAGCCAAAACCTCGCCATGACACATCACATTCCTGAAATACTACTGAAATCAATTCCTGTGCTGCTCTGTTACCCTCTGGTTTAACCATTCTTGTATATCGATTATCAACAAATGGATTCTTGTTTTTGATCTGGGATACTAAGGATTCAACGCCTAATCCAAGATCTACCGGTTCGAACCCGGCTACGGTACAGGGGATATTATATTCCTTTGGAATAAACTCGTATGGCTCGGCACCAATTATCACACTTACATGCCCGGGCATAATAAATCCATCTATTTCACCTTGCAGTTGTGAAAGAAGGTATTTTAACACATTCGGCATCGTTTTTACCAGACAAAGAATGCTGATATTGTTGATTTGTTGAGCATACGCATCCAGTACTAAGCTTGCAATAGAGGGTATCGTAGTTTCAAACCCGACTGCAATGAAAATCACTTCTTTAGATGTAATTTTTGCGATCTTAAGTGCGTCCAACGGACTGTACACGACACTGACCAACGCGCCTTTTGCAACTTCTTTTTCTAAACTTGAATGTGTTCCGGGAACCTTGATCAGATCCCCGAATGTGACAATATGATGACCCTGTTGTGCTAAAAATATTATTTTATCAATATCTTTTGTTGAAGTAACGCATACAGGACAACCAGGTCCTGATAGAAATTTAATTGAGTCCTTGAAAAAATGCCTGAAGCCAAATTTGAGTATTGATACAGTATGAGTACCACACACTTCCATAAATTTCAACGGAAGTGCTTTCCCATCCAATGCTACGACCTCATTCTTGATTTTTTTTAGAAGAGGTTTTAGTTCGGGATTGTTTCGGAACTTATCGCTCATAACTCACTCTTCGGCTTCACACAACTCGGTAAGTAGTTCAAGGGTTTCTTTTGCATCCTCTTGGTTTACCCTTTGAATAGCAAAGCCCGCATGAACAAGCACATATTCATCGATTTCAACATCTTCTATAATGCGGATGTCTATCTCCTTTTTCATGCCGAAGACATCTGCAATGGCTTTGTTGCCGTCTTTTGAAATTATTCTATACGGTACTGCTAAGCACATTATTACCTGCTTTTCAATAGATATGAATAAACCTGACCGAGCGCAATTCCTGCATCATTAGGAGGCACTTTTGTGTTCCAAAATAACTTAAGCTCACTGCCGGCAAATACTCTTTTTATCATATTAACAAGCACGACATTCTGAAACACACCACCGGAAAGCGCTACTGCATCTATGCCGGATTCATTCTTCATTTTTTTACATAAATCGAAAACCATCTTTGCAATTGTAAAGTGAAATTTTGATGAAATATATTTTTTCGACTTCTGCTCTTGAATATCGTTCACAATACCCTTAATTATCAAATCAACTTCAATAAGTGACCTTTGTTTATCAAAAACAAAATGATAATATTCTGAAAAGTTCTCATCTGCCAGTGCTTCCAACTTCATGGGAGCTTCGCCTTCATAAGAATTGAAATGGCACACATCTATAAGACTTGCAACAGCATCAAAGAATCTCCCCATGCTCGAAGTTTGAAGTCTGACCGAATCGTTGAGGAGTTGAAGAATGATCATATCTTTCTGCGGGAATTTTTTTTCCGTAATAATACTATCAACTATCTCAGGATAATATTTATATAAATATATCAATGCCATTCTCCAGGGCTCTTTCGCAGCGCGCTCCCCAGAAATCATAGGCACATAATTCAAATGAGCAAATCTCTCAGACTCTGTGTTGTTAATAATAAAAAATTCGCCACCCCAAATATTTCCATCATCTCCATAGCCGGTCCCGTCAAATGAAACCCCTAACACATTTTCAAGATCATTTTCCGCCATTACACTATAGATATGAGCTTTATGATGCTGAATAAAGTGAATGGGTAATTCGTTATTTTCTGCAAATTCTTGAGCAAGCCGGGTCGAGAAATAATTTGGATGAGAATCCGTCATGACAATCTGCGGTTTCATCTCGAATATCGATTGAAAGTACTCAAGGGATTCCTTGTAAAATTTAGTATTTGATGCAAACGCAAGGTCGCCGAGATATTGACTGCCAATAAATATATTCTCCTTTGTAAGTCCAAATGAACCCTTCATGTCTGCACCCGAAGCGAATATCTGCGGTTTTCCGATTCCTCTTGCAATATTAATTGGTTTGGGTACAAATCCTCGAGCCTTCCGTATTAGAATTTTTTGATCACCCGCAAAAGTAACAATTGAGTCATCGATACGATTATATATTTCTCTGTTGTAGGAAAGATAATATTGGGTGATATTTGCAAGATTTTGATATGCAGAATCGTCATTATTTTCAAGGGCTTCTTCGGATATATTCCCACTTGTAAATACAAGCAAACTGAAATGTTTGAAAAGCAGGTAATGTAATGGGGTATAGGGAAGCATAAAACCGAGATCTTTAACACCCTGAGCTACATGCTCCAGAATTTCATTTTCCTTAGTAAGCAGCACTATCGGCTTTTGCTGACCTTCCAGCATATTCTTTTCATCCTTATTTACCGCACAATATTCTTCTATAGTTTCTATATCCTTTGCCATGAGCGCAAAAGGTTTTTGCGGTCTGTACTTCAAAATTCCGAGTTTTTCCACAACATCTTTATTCATAGCATTGCACACAAGATGGTAGCCCCCAATCCCTTTGATCGCAACGATCTCTCCCATCTGAAGAAGCGATATGGTTTTATCAAACGCCTTTTCTCTCCTCGCAGTGACAACGGGGCTTTCGTCTGCAATTTCTATAAAACGTAATTCCGGACCGCATTTAGGACAGGCATTCGGTTGCGCATGATATCTTCTATCTGCAATTGTTGTATATTCCCGATTGCAGTCATCACACATAATAAACTTCCCCATTGTTGTGTTTTTTCTGTCATAAGGAATTGACTGAATTATTGAAAATCTAGGCCCGCAATTCGTACAATTTGTAAAAGGGTAAGAAAAATGTCTATCATTTTTATCAATTATCTCTTGAGCACATTTCTCGCATGTAGCAATATCAGGCGGGATTAGCGCCGATATCTCCCCCTTCTTCTTGCTTGGTGCAATTTCAAATGTTTCGAAGTCGGACACATCATCTTCAAGATACTTCATTGAATGAGTTAGAATTGTTGAGACTGCTGGGGCGTTATTGAGAATATCCTTCAAAAATTTATCAATAGATTTCTTCGGTGCCTGGGCAATTATTTTTACACCGAATTCTCTATTCTCAACGTAACCCTTGATGCCATGCTCCAGGGCAGTTCTCTTTACAAAAGGACGAAATCCAACCCCTTGCACTATTCCTGTAAGTAGTATCTCAGCGTGTTGCATCTTGTATCATAGTTATAAGAGAATCAGCGCTCTCTTTAAGTTCAGATGAAATTTCAGATGCAAAATCTGCACTCTTTATATTTATACCGATCACTTCAACTTTCACATCTGAAAACTTGTTAATATATGAAATAATTACACTAATCGAGCTCGTATGGGTTGAGGTTGCAAAGGTACTTATTTCTTTATGTTGCAAAATTTTAATCTCTCCTATAATTGATGAAAATCGGCATGCGTCAAAGAATATTATTACATCCAAATCTCGTGAAGTGAGTATGCTAAAATAATTTTCGGGAGTTGTTTCTGCGATCAGGTACGTAATTTTTTTTTTTATATTTTGATTGCAGTTGTTCAACAATATATAATCCAATGGCGTCATCACCGCGCTGATAATTTCCCAGCCCTACAAATAGGGTTCGTTTATCTTTTATAGATGTAAATAATTTCTTTAACTCGTCAGAATGCATCTTCGACAACAACCTGGTGTCTACAACGTGGACACATCAATTTATAATAATCTTCTCTACGGAGCTTGTCATTCTTGATCTTAGAGTCCGGCAGGTCCTGGTATCGAAGTTGAATGAAGGCGAGAAGATTAGGATTACCATAAGCTTTGGGTCCTAATTTTTCTACCAGCCAATTCATGTGATCTTCCGTAGCGATCGTTGTTCCACAAACCGGACAGACAATGAGTTTCTTTTCGATCCTCATGAAGTCTGCTTCTTTGTCCGGGCTGAAAGTAGCGGTAATGTATTCATTAGAAAGCTGTATGCCCTTTTGAGTTATACAGTGTTCTTCGCATTGTCCACAATAAATGCAACTAGTATAATTTACCTGTAATATGCGCTTGCCTTCCTCAGGAATATCAGTAAGATCGATTGCGCTGGCAGGACAGACCTGAGCACAGGCACCACAGCCAATGCATTCTTCTTCATTAAATATTGGTTTCCCCTTGAACTGTTTGACCGGCTCATAGGGCTTCTTTGTAAAGGGATATTTACTCGTTACTGGTTTTGAAAAAAGTGATACAATTGCTTCACCTAATTCTCGAAGTTTTGGAATAATCATTTCTGTTCCTCACTCTTTTCTTTGTCTTGGCGATACAGATCAATGATTGTCTTGTCAGTCAATTTGATTCCTGCTTTGTGTGCTGCTCTTGCAACCGCATGTGCAGAAACAGGAGAGGTTAAAAGTATGAATACTGCGCAGAGAATTGCCTTGAAACCCATTGCAGTAAAACCGGAGTAAACAAACACGCCGAACAGGATTCCCGCAGAGCCAAAAGTCACACTTTTTGTGGCAGCCTGGAGACGATTATATACATCAGGAAGGCGCACAAGTCCGAGCACACCAAAAAGGTCAAAAATAACGCCAATGCAAATGATAACATATCCGATAATTTGATTAATTGCTAGATCAGGCATCAAGCGACCTCCCTTCCAAGAATTTGGCAAGCGCCAAAGCTCCAATGAAACTTTGAAGACCCCAGGCAATACCAATATCTATGAAATATGAGCGTTGCAATGCAATCGCAAGGATTGCACATATTCCTATGATCAAAATACCAAGAATATCAATAGCTACAATACGATCTGCAACTGAAGGTCCTTTCACTACTCGTATAAGTATGAAAAGCGAGCAGAAAAGGAGCACATTGATCAACTTATAGTTGAAGGGAATTTCAGTAAATACAACAAAATTTATCACAAAGAATGCTGCAATGAAAAGTAAACCTATAAACCATCTAAAAACTCTCATTCAAAGATCTCCTCGAGTAGTTTTTCAAAGCGACCACCCACATATTCTGTGGTTTGATCTATATCGGTAAATTTCACATAGATCCAGTGTACATATAATACCTGATTATCAACATCAATATCTACCGTTAGTGTTCCGGGAGTTAAGGTTATTGAATTTGCAAGCATGGTAAGTGCAGAATCTCTTTTAAGTTTTGTTCTCACTTTAATGATACCGGGTTTGATTGGAAGAAGAGGATGAATGACAATATATGCAACATGTAAATTAGCTTTCATCAGTTCCCAGATGAATTTAATAAAATATTCAATTGTGTACCATACTCGTTTAAGACGAAATTTTCTTTCTGTTACGATCAGCATCTCGCCTGCAAAGATCGTAGTTATCAGCGCTATGATGATGCCTGCGATTAAGGAGGAAATACTGAAAACCATGGTTATGAATATCCACACTAATAAGGATAGAAAAAAAACAACGATCCTGCTTTTTGTTTCCGTCTTCATTTAACACTCCCTTTATCAAAATAGGGCTCGACTTTGTCGATATATGAAGTTCTTCCCATAACGGTATTCACTATGGGATTTAGATAATTTTTTCGAATCGAAGGAATCATAATGGCGGAACTGATAAGGCAAAGTGCCGCTAAAATGATCATCGCGGTTTTCATGGCAAAGGGAACTTTCTCAAGCACTTTTGCAGATCCCTTTTTGCCAAAGAATGCATGCTTTTGAACTTTCAGGAAGTAGGCGAGAGTAACAATACTCACCAGTGCTGCAATAATACCTACAACTATCTGCCCTGCTGAAATACAAGCAATGATAATGATGAGCTTGCTGAAGAAACCGTTAAAAGGTGGAATTCCTGCAATTGATAAAGTACCCACCATTGTTGTTGCGGAAGTTACCTTCATTTCTTTCGAAAGCCCACCCAACTGCCGCAGATCCCGCGTATCGGTTGCATATTCGATAGCTCCGCTGTTCAGGAAAAGAAGGGATTTGAAGATCGAATGATAGAAAAGATGAAGAATACCACCAAGAATGCCGAGAGGTGTACCAAGCGCAAAACCAATCACTACATATCCTATCTGACTGATACTGCTAAATCCCAGCAACCGTTTAAAATCCCATTGCACGACAGAAAGAAATCCCCCAATCACAATCGAGAGTGTTCCAAGCAGCATAAGTATCTGCAATACAACTGTGGGAGCTCCGAATACATTGAAGAAAATCCTTACTAAAGCATATACGCCAAGCGTTTTGATAAGTACACCGGAAAGCATTGCTGAGATCGGTGCGGGAGCTGATGGATGCGCATCTGGAAGCCATGCATGGAAAGGAACGAGTGCTGTTTTCAATCCAAAACCTGCAATAAATAAACCATAAACAAGAAAAATCATTTTGGGGGTTCCTGCACTTCTCAGATGAAGACCTACATCTGCCATTGTAAGTGTGGAAGTATAACTGTAAAGAATTCCAATACCGAACAATATCATTGTGGAAGTGATCGCACCCATCAAGGCATATTTGAATGCTGCCTCCAGTTCTTCGGATTCCGTACCAAAGGCAACAAGAGCATAGGCAGAAATGAGTGATATCTCCATGAAAACATACAAGTTGAAGAAGTCGCCTGTAAGTATCACTCCATTCATTCCGGTCACCATCAGCATAAAGAGTGCGAAGAAATTCCATTTACCTGTGAAATGATTTATGTACTGCATCGCATAGAATGCAGAGAGAAAGGAAACAAGGTTCACCACTATCAGCATAAATGAAGAAAGATTATCCAAGATCAAACTGATCGTATAGGGCATTCTCCATCCACTAGTATTGTTTAGGATCATACCTCCGTGGGCAGGGAGCTTAAAGAACGCAATGAACGAAACGATCAAAATCCACGCACAGGCAGCAAGGGCAATAACAGCAGCGATATTTTCTTTTTTACGGGCAATGAGAACAATGAGAAATGCGGCGAGTAAGGGGACGAAAATAAACTGTGATAATATCATCCTTGTAGTCTCCTGATCTTCGTAATATCAAAGGTGTCATATTTTTGATAGATCCTGATCGCAAGTGCAGCCATGAGTGCCGTGATTCCAAGTTCGATAACGATGGATGTAAGCACCATTGCCTGAGGAATAGGATCAACCATTGTCACATTGAATCCTTTTTTAAGTATCGGTGCAAGAGCTCCAGTACGATATGCAAGCAGCACGAGGAATAGATTTACGGAATAACCCATGATACCAATTCCAAGTATTATCTTAATCAGATCTCTTTTGGTGATCGTACCATACACACCGACCAAAAAGAGGAAAAAGCACATTATATATAATATCATATTTTATCCTTCCTGCGTTTTAAAACTGGCTAAATAGTAGAACACGAGATACAATCCCATGCCGACCTTCACACAAATAAAGATATTCAGCATAGGGATGTAGCCGGCACTGATAAGTGTATATAGTTCGCCGATTCCCATAAAATTTGCGAGGAAATGTCCTGTCACATATAAGCCGATAATACCTGTGAGCACGATGAGGATCCCTGCAAGAGCTTCCAAATTGTGCATTGCAAACTTATCTACTCGGGCTAACACAAAATTCTTACCATATGCAAGAGTCAAGTGAACATAAGAAAGTGCAATGATCACACCGCCCGCAAAACCACCACCTGGGGAAAGATGACCATGAATAACAATATAAAGACCATATAGGAAAATCAGCCACACAGTAAAACGGGTAATTGTTTTGACAATTACGGACATACCTTCATTGGGAAAATTATTCTGCATGTCTTTTTTTCCTCCCTGTTTTACGTAATACAGTGAGTGCACCTAAAATTGCGGTAAAGAGTACTGTAACCTCACCTAATGTGTCATATATTCTATAGTTTAGAATAACGGAGGTGACGATATTTTGAGAACCGGTTTCCACTCCTGCTTGTGTAAGATAACGCTCTGCAACGCGTACGATCGGTTTGCCGAATGAGGGCAGATCCTTGAATGCAAAGATGCTCAGCACAAAAATGCTTGCAAGTATAACAATTGCAATAATTGTTTCCGGCACATCTCTACGAAGCGCACGAACTTCGATAGAACGTTTTGCAAATGCACGGATCAATATGATCATGCAGAGAATTTCAAACACGAACTGAACAAGAGCAAGGTCCGGAGCTCCTAAGAAGAGGAACGCTAAGGACAAACCCAATCCAACCACCCCAATGGTAATGATCGAAGAAAGTATATTCTTTATCTCCAGACATGCAATCGAACCGACTATCATGAATCCTAAAATAAAGTACAACCAAACATCAACTGGCACTTAAGCCTCCTTAAAACTAAATTGCACTTAACAAAATTATGGTGACAACAACTAAACCCGCAAGCGTCCAAATCGCATAAGTGTGTAATAAACCCGAATGCAGCTTATGGAACACGCCACCAAGCCATAGGGAAAACATCGTTCCCCATTTATATATATCAAAATATTTCTTATTTGCCCACTCGAAGATCTTATCGAATGGTTTCATCGAAGAGACTTCATTGTAGAACTCTACACCTGTAGCCCTGTGCTCGTCGGTTGTAGGATAGGTGCCGACATATTCATCATCGAATCTGATCTTCTTAAATACAATATAGATGATAAGACCGAGCAGTATGGATGCTGCAAAGAAGTAAAGTATAATCTTTGAACTGTAAAATCCAAGAAGCAATGTTTTAATAGTACCCGCGCCAATTATTGGCAGCAAGAATAATTTTACAGGAATTGCAAAAACAAACACACCGAAGATCAGACAAAGAGCTCCTAGTAAAAGATTTGCAAACCAGTTATTGAAGCTGATCTCCTTCACGCCTTCATATTTTTTCGGCAATTTGCCAAGGAAGGTAGAGTGGAGAAATTTAATAAAACTTGCAAGTGTTAATGCACTTCCGAATATGGCAAGAACAAAGCACACATTCATCACGATCTGCCATATTTTGCCCTGTTGAGAAGCTGTAATAAGAACTCCCTGGTAAACCATCCATTTTGAAAAGAATCCGTTAAATGGCGGAACGCCAGAAATTGATAGTGCCCCAATCAGTGCGGCGACAAAAGTGAGTGGCATTTTCTTTGCAAGCCCCCCTAATTTATCGAGTTCGGGAGTGCCGGTTCTCTTTTCAACTGAGCCGAATGATAGAAATAAGCTTGATTTATATATTGCATGGTTTACCATGTGAAACAAACCACCAATTATGCCGATCGGATTGCCTGTTCCAAGACCGAGTACCATGTAACCGACCTGGCTCACTGCGTGATATCCAAGAAGTTTCCGTCCGTTATGTTGAACTAAAGCCATCATAACGGCAATGATAATGGTCAACGCACCAAGTATCATAACAATTGCCCTTATCACAAATGGATAAACGAATAAAGAATTCATTATACGTGCAAGAAGATATATACCTAAAAGTTTGTCTAAAGCAGCAGGAAGAAGTGCGACACTTTCGATAGGTGCATCCTTGGCAAAATCGGGCACCCATGTATGCATAGGAAATGCCCCTGCCTTTGCAAATGAGGCAAGTAATAAACAGAAAAATGCAATATAAGTTAAAACATTTGATAATGCAATTTTCGTTAAGTATAAATTGCTATTCTGCGTCATAACATACATGACAGCCAAACCAAAAAGAAGAAGCACGTCTGATGTTCCAAGGACGATAAATGCTTTTCGTGAACTTTCTGCACTTCTCGGAGCATTCAAAATACCGAATAGATACACAAGCAAACCGGAAAGTCCCCAGAAAATAAGGAAAGCGATCATATTGGAACTCAGGGCAACGCCATTGCAGAAACTGACAGTCAGTGCGAAAAGTAAGAAGAAATTTCCTTCATATTCCTTTTTTACATTTTTAAGACAGTAAATCAATATGATCGTGCTCAAAATGTTTATAAAAAGCAAAATGAACTTTGATAATGTATCAGTCTGGAAAATCGTTGAGCCAAATAAGGAAAAGCTCAATGTAGTTGCGCTGAACACTTTGATGCTCAGCACGAGCGACCATATCACAGCTGCAAGAGTGATAAGCTTCTTTATAATCTTTGGTACAAAAAGATTAATAATGGTTGCAATTATCGGGATAACGACAAGCAAAAATAGATAATTATTCCACATTTATGTACCCTTTCTTCTTGAAATCCTAATCTTCAAAAATTCTATCGATGGGTGTTTTCTCGCTGCCGGCAACTACTTTCTTAATATGTGCAGTTTTCTCACGAGACATGGTTAATAGATTATGTTCTAATTTTTTGTTATTTTTATCGACAACACGAATACTGCGCTCTGTACAGCAATAGCAAGGATCGACAGCAGCAAGAGTGATAAGTGCGTCAGCAAGTGGAATGCCTACACAGGATGCTTTGTAAGTTGGGATGTTTGAAAAACTGGGAGCACGCACTTTATGACGAAGAGGACGGTTCGAACCATCACTGCGAATATAATGAAACACTTCACCGCGAGGAGCTTCATAACGTCCTATTCCTTCACCAGGAGAAATGTGTTTTACCTTATTAAGATATTCTCCTCCAACTTTCGGGAATGCATCAAGACATTGCCGTGCAATTTTTACCGATTCAATAATTTCCAGTACACGTAAAACAAGCTTATCATATACATCGCCATTAGGCAATACTATAACATCAAGATTTATTAGATCATACTCCAGACCGTCATCACGTCGCACATCAATATCCACACCGGATGCACGGGCAGTAGGACCAGTTGCGCAGTAATTTATTGCATCTTCTTTTGTCAGGACACCAACTCCTTTAAGGCGTGAACGCAAAACAGGATCATCTTTAGCGGCACCGGCGATCATGAGCATTTTCTTTTCAATCATATCGAGTGTAGGATGAATTTCGGGGATTAATGCATTATCGAAATCTCTGCTTACTCCACCGACACGGAACATTGCATAATGATTTCTGTTGCCCGATACCTTTTCAAAAATTTGAAGAACCGGTTCGCGGTATCTCCATGCCCACATCCAGAGAGTGTCATATCCTATAAAATGTCCCGCAAGACCGAGCCAGAGAAGATGGCTGTGAATTCTTTCCATCTCTCCGATAAAAATTCGTATATATTGTGCCCGTTCAGGTATTTCTACATTATCTATATCTTCCATCGCATGGGTTGCGGCAAAGGGATGCGAAGTCGAACAAATCCCGCAAATACGCTCCACCAAGAAGATTGACTGCGTATATGACTTGGTTTCCGAGATTTTCTCATGACCTCTATGCATCCAACCGGTTTCCATCTCAATATCAACGACTTTTTCACCTTCGACTTTTATATCAAAGAATTCCGCTTCTTCCAACAAAGGATGAAAAGGACCTAAAGGAATTCTGCATTTACTCATTACATGCTCCTCTGCATAAACCTGTTACTTCTCTTTTGTTCTGTTGCGATTAAAACGCATTGGATGGTCATCCTCACTAAAATGCGGATTGTTGATGGTCAGCAATTTTTTCAAATCGGGATGTCCTTTGAACTTAATACCAAAAAGATCGTACATTTCTCTTTCGATCCAGTTTGCACCTTCGATCAGTGGTGTTATTGAATTTATTTCAGGATTTTCAAGACTGGTTTTCACACGTGGATTATAATAAATTCCAGTTGTATCATCAGAGAAATGGTAAAGAACTTCGAGCCCGTCATACACCTCAGTAGCAGTGCAGACAGAGAGGCGGCAGCCCATTGTATTGAAGAGATAATCTGCAATCTCCCAAATGTCCTCGTTCTTTACATTGAAATAATTTCTTCTTGGCTTCTTAATAACTCTCGTTATTTTATCTTGAAATTTTTCAAAAAATTCTGTGCCTTTATCGCTCATTTTAATGTTCCTAACAATTTTAATACGCCGTCGATCATAGCTTCTGGTTTGGGAGGGCATCCCGTCACATAGGCATTTACAGGAATAACTTTATCAAGTGGGACTCCTGCTTTATTATAACTTGTTTTGAAGGTTGCGCCACCTGCTGTGCACGTCCCGATACCGATTACAAAAATAGGTTTGGCAGCTTGTTCGTACAACTGTTTGATACGGGGTGCAACTTTATAAGATACTATGCCAGTCACAAGAAGTACATCAGCATGCCGGACTGAGCCGACCAGTTTGATACCGAAGCGCTCCACATCATATCCGGGTGTGATCAGATCGAGAATTTCTATATCGCAGTTGTTACAAGGGCTTGCACTTACATGGAAAACCCAGATTGATTTCTTAATAATTTTATTATAAAAAGCCATAATTTACACTCCTATGATTGCCAGAATTACGGCGATAAGAGCAAGGGGGCTTGCCCATTTCCAGAAGAAATTAATTGCAGAATCAATACGCACACGGGGATTTGTATTTCTTATCAGTATCATAAGCACAACAATAAGTAGATACTTTCCTATCCCTGCCATGATCGTGCCAAAGGATGCAAAGCTCATGCCGCCACAGAAAAGGATCACAAGTAGCATTGGCAGAAAAACATACATCATATAATGCGCCAGTTTCCAGAATGCAAGCAATGGACCGGAATACTCCATGAGCGGACCTCCGACAATTTCAGTTTCTGCTTCCGCAATATCAAAGGGCACCATACCCATTTTCGCTTGAAGGCAGAGTATCCCGACAATGAATGCAATAATACCTGATGCAGTTCCAACGATCATGCCATTGTCGCTTTGATATGCCAAAATTTGTGTAAGATCGATCTTATATCCTGCCCGAATGATCGGGACAAAAATAACCAGTATGAAAGCCAGTTCGTCGGCAATGAGCATTTTCATTTCTCTTCCGGCGCCGATGCTGCAATATACATTACCGGTCGAGGATGCTCCAAGTATCAGCGCGACGGAGTATATGACCATGAGATATACTATGAAAATCAGATCTCCCCCGATGCCGACTCGGTAGAAAAAAGCCACACCCACGATCGTAGAGGTCATAACTACTGTTGCAAAGGCAATGATCGGTGCAATGACAAATATGAAATAGGGTGTACTCCTTATAAGAATGATCTCTTTTCCCCACAGCTTGAATACATCATAAAAATTCTGAAAAAATGGAGGACCAACACGGAATTGTACTCGTGCGCTGACCTTTCTCTCTATCCATCCTACGATAAGACCGAATACAGATGCAAACAGAAAACCCGGGAACACGAGCAAATAGAACAAATATTTTAGCATATTATCTCCTGAACCTTGCCATCCTACACTATTTATTTTTCCCGACTTTGTTGCGCCAATGATGTGTCTTTACTGCCATTCTGCTGCCGACAAGATAAATATTATTTTCAGGATCATCTTTATCTATATCGACCATTTTCAAAGTCTCATTTGGTGCAGTTTTTACACAAAGCGGAACATAGTTTGGATCAATTTCCAATTGATTTAAACAGAAATCACATTTTTGAGAAATATAGTTAATAACCTCTGGAAAGATCGTACCAAAAGGGCATGCAAGTATACAGCTTTTACAACCAACGCAGCGCATATTATGACGCAATATCATGTTGGTCTTGCTATGCTCAAGTGCGTCATTGGGGCACGCTTCGATGCAGAAAGATTCCTTGCACTGGCGGCAATAAGCACCGAATTCTGCGATTTCTACAATAGAAAATACACCGCGATTAGCCCCTTCGTGATACAGATATTCACAATCAATGCATTCGAGACTTTCTTCTTTTAGAAGCTTAGGTATATCTACAAATAATCTTTTCATGATACTGTCTTTCCTTCGTAATTATGCCACAAGCTAACACTGACAATACTTAGGATAAACTCTCTTGGTATGATCTCGTGGCTATTCTTTTTCGCAAATTTTATTTTCATTTTTCATCAATATATGTTATGTGTCTCAATTGAGATTTTAATAATTAATTCAATTTTCATATAAACGAAAGCACACTTTTAATAATATCTCTTCGCGAAACAATTCCTACTATTCTACCATCCTTAACAATTGGTATTCTATGGAAATGGTTTTTAGAAATAGCAAAAGCAATTTCCTCTACATTTGTGTCAGGTTTAAAATAAACAACATTCTTTGTCATAACCATTTCAACTTTTGTATTACTGAGATAACCATCGAATGCTAAATTAAGAATATCTACACAAGAAATAATACCTACCATTTCCCCTGTGTCATCTACTACAGGCATACTACTAATTTCATTCTCAAGTAATTTTTTTATTGCTTTTTTTAATAGAATATCTGGTCCAATAGTTATTACTTCCTTCATCATGATATCTTTTGCTTTTAACAATTTTAGCATAATAACTCCTTTTGATGTTATTGATTTTTGTTAAAATATTTATTTATGCCCTCTGCGGCGATTTTTGCATCTGCAATTGCTGTAACTGCATCTAAATTAATGTTAACTATATCGCCTCCGGCAAAGATTTTGGGGATAGTTGTCATCCCATTTTCATCTACTTTTACTTTCCTTCTTTCTGTGAATTCCAGTTTTTTATTCAGTTCATCAGGAAGAAATGAAAAATCAGGTCTTTGCCCAATTGCTTCGATTATCATACCACCTTCTAAAAATTTTTCCTTTTCTTCGTAAAAAGTAGGAGAAAATTTTCCATCTTCGTCAAACACTGACTTCACTTTCTTACATAAAAGTCCAGAAATGTTTCCTTTATCATCAAGTACAACTTCTTTTGGACCCCAAGCTGGATTAAATTTAATACCTTCTTCTTTTGCTTCTTTTATTTCCAAATCCGTAGCCGGCAATTCATCCCAATCTTCTAATGAGACTGTTTTAGTTACTACTTCTTGTCCTGGATATTGAATATGCTGAAGTCTTGTAGTTTCTCTTGCCACATCCATTGCTACATTTCCACCACCAATGACTATAACATTTTTATCAACTTTCCTCATTTCGCCAATTTTATTATCTTTTAGAAAATCAAGAGCAAATATGCATTTATCTGAATTTGGAACTCTTGTAGAAAAACTTATTGTGTTTCCAATTCCAATGAAGACAGCATCATTACTCTTAAATATATCTTCAAATTTTACATCTCTTCCTACTTTAGTATTAAAATTAAACTCAACTCCCAAAGATTTTATATAATTAACATCTTTATCAATTGCCTCAAGAGGAAGTCTATATGCTGGTGGACCTATTCTGATTGCTCCCCCGCCACCAGTTAATTCATCATAAACAACAACTTCATGACCTTGAAGCCGTAGAAAGTATGCCAATGACAAGCCACTTGGACCGGCACCTATGATACCAATTTTCTTTCCTGTAGGTTTGCCTGGATGTATCTCAAGTTCTTCTTTGAAATTTTTAATAGTATCAGCAGCATATCTTTTAATCCATCTGATAGCAAGTGAATCTCCTCTTATATGTAATGAACAGGCATCTTCACAATGTGCCATACATATTCTTCCGCAGATTGAAGGAATTGGATTATCCTCAAATATTTTCTCAAGTGATTCTTTTGGTTCTTCGCGATATATTGCATCAATATAATCTGATATTTTAAGATGAGCAGGACAAGCTTCTTCACAAAGTTTACATTCCAAACATCGCCCTGCTTCTTCTCTGGCCTGATCTTTATCATATCCAATCACCTGCTCAATAAAAGATAATTTACGCTCATCAGGTTCTATCTCAGGCATTTCTATTCTATCAGGTTCAAACAAAGCATAACGTATATCAGGGGAGAATCCTCCATAATTCTCTTTTCGGTGAGAAAGGCTTGCATTAAAAATGGAATAATCATCCTCAGATTTAAAAATTTCTTTATTATTTTTTTCATCTTTTGGAATAAATTTAAAAGTATCTGTATCAAAATGAATATGAAAAAAATCTTTAGTGAGAGATAGGGATCCGGGTGGACAAATATCAACGCACAAACCACAGAAACAGCACCTTCCATAATCTAATTGAGGCCTTTCATCTTTCATGCCTTCTTCCGGTTTTGCTATCAGTTCATCAATTTTAACCATAATGATAGCTTTATTAGGACATATATCAGCGCAATTTCCGCATCCGGTACATTTATCCCAGTCATTTTTATGAAATCCTCTATATCTGTCAGCAATCTCTTTTGTTTCAAACGGGTATCTTAGTGTTTTTGGTTTTTCAAAAAGATATTTTATTGCCTTAAAAGGATTTAAAAAATTTGTCTTATTCATATATCATTCCATTTTTTTATTATCGATCTATTTCTGGAGGTACTACATACAAACTAATCATAATATTGCCTACATCAGCAATGCTTTCACCTTCAAGCGCTTTTTCCAAAACCGTAAGACCGTGATTATACGATGGTGTATTAAAATGAACTCTATAAGGTTTATCTCCCCCATTACTCACCATGTAAAGTCCCAATTCACCACGGGATGATTCACATCTTACATAAGCTTCTCCGGCTGGTACTTTCCATTTGAACGGATTTGGGGTTTTAGTACAAACCTCACCATTAGTGGGCATTTTATCTATAAGCTTGAATATCATATGAACACTTTCGATCATATCATCTCGGATTGCTAAAAGCCGAGAATAAGCATCTCCGCCAGTTCTGGTTGGAATATTAAAATCCACCTGATCATATGCAGCGTAGGGCTCTATTTTTCTAATGTCATACTCCATTCCAATTGCTTTTATGGTATGCCCTACAGCACCCATACGAATTGCTTCTTCACGTGTAACAACTCCGATTCCTTCTGCTCTTTCTTTAAACAATCTATTTTCAAAAAAAAGAGCATTATAATCTGGTACTTTCCCGCCGATTTTGTGTAATGTTTTTACTAATCTATCAGTAAATCCATCTGGAAAATCCCGTCTTACTCCACCGGGACGTATGTAAATATGATAAACTCTTGCACCGGTAAGTTCTTCGAACATATCCAGCAGAAGATCCCTATGATACATTGCCCAATTCGCAACAGTGTCAAAGCCAAGCATATTAGCATAAGCCCATGCTCCAAATAAATGTGATGCAACTCGAGCCATCTCACAGTAGATACTTCTGATATATTTACCTTTTTTCGGAACTTCAATCCCTGCCAATTTTTCCACACCCATGGAATAAATCAATTCCATGTGATCAGGTTCCACAACATTTATTCGGCATACTAATGGGAAGTTTTGTATCCAGGTTCTCTGTTCCATCAGTTTTTCAAATCCACGGTGTAAATATCCCGGGTTCGCACTTGCTTTTATTATTCTATCACCTTCCACTTTGAGTGTTATGCTAAAGTTCCCCACCATTCCGAGATGCTGAGGTCCAAAATATAATTCAAGTTCTCTCATTTATTTCCTTCTTTCCTTTCTTTAATAGAAGGAATTTTTCCAAAAGTGTTTTCTACATATTTATTTGTATCAAAATCTTTTCTGAAAGGGGGAATCTTGTAATTTCTTTCAAGCATTAGCGGTGTTAATCGTGGATGTCCTTCAAAATTTATTCCGAACATTTCATGGATTTCTCGTTCATAAGGTTCTGCATTTTCAAAAATATCTATGATTGTTATAAACTTTGCCTTTTCTCGGGAAATTCTTGTTTTTACTATGATACTACTTTTTTCAATATCTTGATATTGTTCGTCATTTTTTTGATAAGCAGAAACTATATAGATTAATTCAAACTCGTTATCATCAATCCAATCATTACAAGAAACAAGTGCAAAATGGTTATATCCAAATTTTTTCAGATAGATTAATATTGATAATACACTTTCTTTTTTTGTACTTACAACCATTCTGTTATCTTCAGGAATATTGATATTAATATCGTCAAACCCGGATAAAAGCATTTGCTTTAAATCAGTCATTTTACTATTTCCTTTATGAATAATGGAGGCCATTCCAACTCACCAAAAAGTTGTTCCTGGTTTGCACGGTAATGCACATAATCTTCTCTGTATCTTTTATATCCGTCAGCTTTATCCATATCGATCAACTTCCATAAATGAGTAACTCCAATAAATATTGCTTCCGGGCGTGGCATACAGCCTGCGATATAACCATCTACAGGAATGTACTTATCCAAGCTTGTGATAGTATTATAGGAATCATAGTACATTCCACCATTTATGGGACAGGAACCTAATGCAACCGTATATTTAGGGTCAGGCATTTGCTCGTAAGTTCTTATGATTGCTTTTAATGTTTTTGTTGAAACATATCCTGTAATTAAAAACAGGTTTGCCTGTCTGGGTGTAGCTACGGGTATTATACCAAATCGTTCTGCATCCCATCTTGCAGTGATAGAAGGTGGGATTTCAATAATTCCACATCCCGTACAAAAATATACAACATGAAATGAATATTTGTGTGCCATTTTACCGGGATTTTTCAACCATTTACTAATTTTATTTCTATCCATATAAATTACCTTTAATTGTTAATTAAATAAAACTACTATAAGAAGCCCGATAAAAGATAATAATGTAGGCCATTTCCATAAATATTTCATTGCTTGCTCAATTCTGAAGCGGGGAAACACTGCATTTATAAAAAGTTCTATAATAAATATTATTACCATTTTTATTAAGAAAATGATTATCCCCAAAATAATACCCCATATTGTATTTGAGATGGGTTCTAAAATCCCAAACAAATCCCAACCTCCAAGAAATAGATTTACAAAAAGCGAAATACCAATAAATTCATGTAAGGCATGTTGTATTGTAGAAAAAGCTAAAAATTTTCCGCCAAATTCTACCTTTGGACCTGAAGAAATTTCCTGAGCTGCGCCCGAAATTTCAAAAGGTCTCATACCTAATATAGCTGGAAGTATCAAAAAATAAGCAATCCCAGATAATACCAAAGGTAAAGAACCAAAAGACCATCCTGTATTTGCTTGTATTCTCACTATTTCAATTAATGAAATAGTATGATAATGTGCCATAACTGCAAGAAGAATAAGCAGAAACGGAACCTCATATCCCAGAGCCAGAAGAAATTTTCTTGATACTCCGATACTGGAATTAGGATTAGCTGCTTCACCACTGCTTAGTGCTATTCCTAAAGGAGCTAAAAGCATAAGATACAATATTACCAATAAACCCCCAGAACTTAATGGACACATTTTCCCGATTGGAAGAAATAAGATGACAACAATAGATCCTGTTAACGAAAAAATTAATCCAAAATTGAATATTGATCCATGACTTATTGCTTTTTGACTGAACATCCTGATAATATCTATAACTGGTTGAGTAATGGGAGGACCATAACGCCAATGTATTCTTGCCATTATCTTTCTTGCTAAACCTAAAAAGAATATACCAATAATCAAAGCTAAAAGTGGTGATAGAATAAATTCCGAAATTTGCATTAGAATACACCCCATTTTAATTGTACTAAAATCAGTATAGCCAAAAACAGAACGATATACATTACATAACTACCAACATATCCAGTGTAAATTTTTCTTGTGCTATTGCAGAGTTTCTGTACTGTGTTTGCAATCTTCGTGTAAAATAGATCAAAAATATCCTTGAGGTAAGGAGAAATCATTTTAGTAAAGGGATAATAATAATCAACTGTGTAGTTATATTTATTTTTGGGGATAGCTGAACCAGCAGCATAATTATCATATTGGTCAACTTTGGGAGCTTTTCTACCTGCTTTAAAAATTAACCAAATGATTATTCCAACGATTAGTATTGCAGCAAAAATATTTATAGTATTCAATGTACCAGTTTCTGAAGCAATCCCCCATAATGTAACATCTAATGATTCAAAACCTAAAGAAATACCAATAGCATTAATTACTTTTAGAGGAATACCAGGAAGTATGCCAAATAAAAAAACCAATATTGTTAATATAATTATTGGTATTCGCATCGTAAAAGGAACTTCTTTAATATTTTTATACTTTTCGGGTAACTGTCCTAAAAATATATTATGAATAAATTTGTATCCATATAAAACAGTACCCCATGTACCCAGAAATGCAGCGAAAGCTAAAAATGGACGATTTCCAAGTATTAATGTTTTATATATTAACCATTTTGAAACGAAACCATTAGTCAACGGCAAGCCAATTAAACCAAATATGCCGACTAAACCTCCTATAAAAGTTACAGGCATCTTTTTAATCAAACCACCAAGTGAATTTAAGTCTCTAATACCTCCGGTTCGGTATTCAATGGCTCCAGCGACAAAAAAAAGTAAGGCTATATAAATACAGTGATTTAGAATATGAAATGTACCACCTGCCATTCCCAAAGGAGTTACAAAAGCAACCCCTAAAATCATATAACCACCTTGTCCGACAGTACTCCATGCAAGAATTCTCTTAGAATCATTTTGTAATAAAGCAGTTAATGCTGCAAATACTATGGTAATAGCTCCTATCCAGCAAAATACTCCAGTAAAACTTATGAAACCGAATTTTAATCTATTCAGAATATTTAATCCCAATATAACATACATAAACAGATAGAGTCCATACATACCTTTTCTTACTAATACCGCAGAAAGTATTGATGAAAATGGGGATACAGCTTCTGCATGTGCATCAGGAAGCCAGATATGGAGGGGCCAAAACGCATTAATAATTATAAAAGCCGTAGAGAACATAATTAAAATGAAGAGAATATAATTTAGGGAAGCACCTTGTATCTGGATAGCTAAGGTTGATATCTCCAGAGTCCCAAAATGAGTATATAAACTAATAATACCAACAAGCATCGCAAGTGATCCAATAATTGACATAATTATATATTTTATTCCAGCAAAAAGTGCCTTGTCCCCCCCCTTGTAACTTATTAACAGATAAGTGCTCCAACTCATTATCTCCCAGAACATATAAAATGATATTAAATCACCACAAATTACAGTTCCCAACATACTGGCATTAATAAGTAATGTCGTAAAATAATAAAAATCCAACTTTTTCCCATTTTCTATATATTTAAGAGAATAAATAATTGATAATAGACCAATACCAACAATTGTAATAGCAAAGAACCATGAGAGCATATTTATTCTCAGGACAAATGGCATACCTAAAAATCCGAAATGGAGATTTTTCTCCACAGTTTGACCGTATAAAAAAGCAGTCATAACCACTAATGCTAATGCATTGAGTACTGCAAAACCATTCCTAAGACTAGAGGAAATCTTGCCTAAAAAATATGTAAGAAATGCACCGCCAAAAGCAACTATAAGTAAAAGTTCCAAAGTCATCCTAAAACACTCCTTATGTAGTCTATTCGATTAAGAAGCTCTGAAGCCGCTGAATTTAAAATCTTGATTATAAAATTTGGATAAACTCCGATAAATATTATCAAGAGTGCAAATATAAACATTGGAATTAATCCAGTGATAGGAGCTTCTTTCCTTACCTGATTTCCATTTCCTTTCTTAAAATAAATCACCTGCACAACTCTGAAAAAATACGCACTTTCAATAATAGTTCCTATAAGAGCAAGTCCTATAAGAACGGTAAATATTATCCCTTCTTTTGCAAGAGCCGCTTTTATAACCATAAATTTACTTGCGAATCCAATAAACGGCGGTAATCCTATAATAGAAAAAGTACCAATTGTAAAAGCCAATGATGTATAAGGCATTTTTTTACCTATACCTTCAAAAGAAGAAATATCCATAGAACCGCTGCGATAGATCATATATCCTGCTGCCAAAAACAATAACCCTTTGCCGAGAGTATGACTTATCATCTGGAAAAGTCCGGCACTTACTCCGTATTGTGTATTAAGCGAAACTGCAAACATGATTAAACCAATTTGGCCAATACTTGAATAAGCCAGCATTCTTTTTATATTCTTCTGACTGAATGCAGACATCTCACCGATTAGAAGTGTTAATACACCTAAGAAAATGAAAAACATCAAGAAACTTGATGCATTAAATATTGTGAATATAATTCTAATTACAGCATAAAGCCCCACTTCAATAGCAATACCGGAAAGAATCGCACTAATGGATGAAGGAGCAGAAGAGTGTGCATCAGGCAGCCAGGCATTAAGTGGAAATATTGCTGCTTCAACTCCTAAACCTGTTATCATAAGTACCATTGGAACAAATATCGATGGTGAACTTGAAGAATGAATTTGGTTAGCAATGTCTGCCATATTAAGAGTACCTAATTGTCCGTAAAGTAAACCTATACCCAACAAAAGGAGACTGGAACCAACCGAACCCTGAATAAGATATTTTATTGAAGATTCAATTCCCGCTTTGTTCCCGAGATAGGCCACAAGGGCATAAGATGAAATGCAGAGAATTTCAAAAAAAACAAAAAGATTAAACATATCTCCTGTAAGAACTACACCTGTTGCTCCGGTTAATAGTAGAAGATAAAGGATATGGTATTTTTCTTTCGAACCCTCTTTAATATATGATAAAGCGTAAATGGAAACTAATAATCCCGCTAATGCAATCAAAGTAGAAAATAAAATGCCAACAGGTCCTACGAACAGATTGATCCCAAAGGGAGGAAGAAAACCACCGATTTTTACAATGATGGCTTGATGCAGAACTTTAGGTATTAATAGTAATGAAATAACAAAATTAAAAAGAAAAGCAAGAACCGGAATATATTTGATATTCTTTTTTGAGATCAAACCCACCAAGGGTAATGCAAAAGCAAGTACAAGCGGTACAACAATTAACAGAACAGGATTTACCATCTTTGCTCCTTTATCTTACGAAGATCAAGTGTTCCGTAATGCTGATATAATCTTATTGCTAAAGAAAGAGCAAGAGCTAATATCGCAACTCCGATTACAATAGATGTCAGCACCAAAGCCTGAGGAACCGGATCAACCATATTCTTAGCATCGAGACCGGATTTGGAAAATATAGGAGCAGTTCCTTTGCTTATATAACCCACAGCAACGATAAATAGATTTACCCCCGTATCAAGAATGCCTATTCCTATTATTACTTTGATCAGGTTATGCTTTACCAGTATAATAAAAAGACCAATAAATATAAGTCCGAAAGCACCAATGTAATAAATATAATTAGATAAAAAATCCATTAACTTTTCTCCATTAAATTATCAATAACCCCCGTCAATTCCGAACCGACTTTCAGTCCGATTGCGATATAAATTATTGGTATTATGCCTGCACTGAATAAAGTATTTATCTGACCTGTCAGCATGAAATTGGATAGAAAATAGTGTCCCCCAACTGTCAAACCAATTAATCCCATCACGATAAAAACCAAACCGCTTAGGGATTCAGTAATTTTACAACCAACTTCATTGAATATCCTTCCACGGCAACCAAGATAAACGAGAAGGAAAGCGGACGCAATAATAGCTCCCCCCTGGAAGCCGCCCCCAGGAGTAAGATGTCCATGAATAAAAATATACGCACCAAAAAGAAGTATTAAAGGAAATAAGAAACGACAACCTGTTTTCAGTATTAAACTGGCCAGTTCAATTTTCCTTTTTCCTTTTTCCTTGAAGTTCGACAAAACAGCTCCCAATCCAATTGCTGCCAAAAAAAGTATTGTAACTTCGCCCAGTGTATCAAATCCACGATAATTAACTACTACTGACGTAACAATATTTGCAGCTCCCGTTTCTTCCCTTCCTTTATCTATATAATATTCGCCAACTTTTGTTTTTGGTATTCCAAAAGGGATTTTATGTAGGGCTAAAATAATTCCCCAACAAATAATAATTAATAAGATAATACCGATAATTTTTCTCATTCTTCATGCCTTCTTGTTCTTCGGATTGCTATAACAAATATAGCAGTGACCAATGCTGCTCCAATAGATGCTTCAGCCATCGCTACATCAGGCGCTTGAAGAAAATAGAATAGTACTGCTGCTATTAAACTGACCATACAAGCAGCAATCACTGCACTAATCAAATCCTTATAAATAAGTGCTGCAATTGCGGAAATTAGCATTAAGATTATCAACAAAGAAACCACAATTATCATTTTTCCTCCTTATATTCCTCAAATTCTTCCGACTTATCCACAACGCTTCTATCACATAGAGGAACTCCACTTTTATGGGAACCCCTGGCTATTGCATGGCTGGAAATGGGATTTGTCACCAAAACAAATAATGCAATAAGCAGACATTTCCAGAGCCAGGCTGGCTGCATTATCCCAACACCCATAATAGTGAGAACAGCACCCAGAGTTGTGCATTTTGTCCCTGCTTGAATCCGATTGTAAACATCAGGTAGTCGCAGAATGCCAAGATTTCCAAGAAATAAAAACATTACACCAATTCCTGTAATTATCACACCAAATAATTCCATTTAAATCCCCTTTTCCAGAAATCTTGCAATAGCGACTAGTCCAACAAAAGCCAATAAAGAATATACCAGTGAAACATCGAGGTAAACATATCTTTTGAAAACAAAACCTAATAGAACCAGTAAAGCAACTACAGTTGTGGTAATAGTATCAACTGCAACAGCTCTATCAGATGCAGTAGGACCAATTAACATACGCAAAAAACTTAGAAAAATGCCTATTCCTATAATTACCATAAAAACAAGCAATGTTGAATCCATTATAACCTCACTTTTCTCAAATCTGTTAAAGCAACTTGAGATGCATTAATAATCTGATATGCCATCGGGGAAGCGGTTAATAAAGGGTGAGTGCCTATTTGGAAAGTACATATTTCATCTGCCCTTTTTTTAGTTTGGATAAGAGAACCTATAAAATTGATTAATTCTCCAACTGATGCGCCACCATAAACCTGTCCACCTATAAGTAAACCTGTATCCCTTTCAAAAATCAATTTTACACCGGTCTCACAAGTCTCAGGAAGATAACCCGGATGTTTATCTGGTGCAATCGCCTGGCTTATTATCACATCGATATTATTACCTTCTGCAGCTCTCTGGGTCAATCCGGCAGAACCTACCGCAAGTTCACCAAAACGTGTAGAAAATATGCCAACAGCACATTCCATTCTTCGGCGGACTCCAAATAAGTTCGCTCCTGCTATCCTGGCTTGAGTAGAACCTATAGATGCTAATCCCATTACAATCGGTGCCCCGCTAAGATAACATCTTTTTTGAGTACAATCACCTGCAGCAAAAATATTATTATCACTTGTCATCATGAAATCATTAACCACTATACCCTTTCTTCGATCTACCATTAAACCAGCATTTAATGCTAAATTAATATTTGGATGAATCCCAGTACACAAAATTACTAAATCCGCATTGATTCTTTGACCATTTTCTAATTCTACAGCTTCTACTTTTTTATCTCCTAAAATTGCTTTTGATTTTCTTTCAGTTAATAGATTAATACCTCTATCTATAAGTGCTTTTTCTACTTTTTTACAAAATTCATCGTCACAGGCCAAAAGAAGACAATATGGGAGAAGTTCTATTACTGTAACATTTAAATTCTTCTTTTTGTTTAATTCATCAGCAAACTCAAGACCAATAAATCCGCCGCCGATTATTAACACATTCTTTGACACATTTACTCTACTTAGAATTTTCTTTATATAATTTATTTCTTTCTTTATAGGAAATACATTCTCAATATCACTGCCAGGTATCGGTGGTATAGATGGCGAAGACCCTGTTGCTAAAATCATTTTATCATATTTAAGAGTTTTCCCATCAGCAGTTTTAACAATTCTGTTGCCTTTATTTATAGAAATGACTTCGTCTATAATCAGCTCTATATTATTTTTTGATAGCACAGTATCAGCAATAATATCTTCCTCTGCCGACCCAAGAGTTCCAAAAATATATGGAATACCACAAGGAATTAAGACTTCCTTTTCTTTACGAATGATAGTAATCCTAGCGTCCGAATAATATCTTCTTGCAGTAATAGCGGCAGTAATACCTGCTGCACTTCCGCCTATAATCAATATCTCTTTTTTACACATAATAAATCCTTCATGCAAATATCACCTTTAAATATTTTTCAAATCGTTCACCAATATTTTTTGTAGACTCTTCTATACCTTCGGAACGGACATATATCCAATGTATAAGAAGCTTGTCCCCTTTAATGTCCAGCGTAAATGTGCCAGGAGTCAAAGTAATCGAATTTGCCAGAATCATTTTGGCAATATCCTGCTTCAATTCTGTCTTGATGATTACAATTCCTGGTTTTATCGGCATCTTTGGATGAATTACCCTATATGCTACATCAAAATTAGCTTTTATTATTTCTGTAAAAAGGACAAATATATATACAATAATAAATGCGACTTTTTTTATGGTTAAAGAAGGAAGTCCTAATTCAATATAGTTCTTATTTAAAAATAATGCGAGAACCAAACTGATGAAAATACCGACAATAAGTTCTTGCCATTGAAATGTTGTGGTAAGGGCAAGCCATATAACAATCAAAAAGAAAAAGAGATATAAAAAGTTTTTCAACCCAAATCTCTTTTCAACTTCCTTTTCTAACATTTAAAATCCTCTCACGAAAATAATTAATCCCAGATCTTTTCTTCGTCTTTGATCTGTTCATAGGTGAACACGGGACCATCTTTGCAGGCATAATATTTACCAATCACGCAATGCCTGCACTGGCCAAATCCGCAGTACATCTTTTTCTCCATTGAGAGATAAATATTCTCCGGCTTGAAACCTTTATCAATCAAAGAGAAAGTTCCAAACTTCATCATGATAGGAGGTCCACAAACAATTGCGATAGCATCTTTGGGATCAATAATGACGTCATCCAACAGAACTGTGACCACGCCTGTCTTTCCATGCCATTTGTCACCTTCAGAGCATTTGTCGACTGTACAGAGATGACGAACTCCGCCAACACTCTTCCAGTCATCGATCTGATCCTGGTAGATCATATCCGCAGGAGTTCTTGCACCAAAGCATACAGTGATACTTTTGTAATCTTTGGCATCATGGATCATGGTTTGGAGCAGGCACCGAAGAGGCGCAAGTCCTACACCACCACCAAGAAGAAGGACATCTTTTCCATTGAACTTATCAAGAGGATAACCCTTTCCATAGGGTCCGCGAATACCCATGACATCACCTTTTTGAACTTTGTGAATTTCATTTGTCACAAATCCGGCATTCATGATGGTCACCCACATTTTTTCCGTTTCATAATGAGATGATGATGGAGTGAATGGCGCCTCACCAATTCCTGGTAATGAGAGCTCAATAAACTGACCTGTGGCAAACTCAAAGGGGCTTTCGGGTTTAAGATAGAAAGATTTGATCGTTGGAGATTCTTCGATGACATCAAGGACATCTGCTTTTAATACTTCGTAGGGGTTTTTGTCTGGCAACCTAAACCTCCTGTAAACTTTGAATAACTTCTCGTAAATCGATTTCAGCAGGACAGGCGGAAATACAACGCCCACATCCTGTGCATCCTAATTTATCGAAATTGAATTTCATGAAATTGTATTTGCACTGATAGCGGTTTCTGAAGGTTTCCCATCTGTGCTCGCGGGGAGTTCCTCCGCCGGCAACTTCTGCATATCCTACAAGCTGACAGGAATCCCACGAACGAACCTTGCGGAATTCTTCTTTCGTGCTTTCATCATTAAGAATTAGGCAGTAACACGTCGGGCAAATATTTGTACATGCGCCGCACTGCACACATTCATTGCAGAACTCTTTCCATACAGAAGCTTCCTTGTTCTCTGTGATGACATCATAATGTCTGTCCTGTGTAAAATCAGAATTTATATCACGGACTTTTTTGAGAACCTCAGCATGATTTGCTTCGCGAATTTCTTTATCATTATTAGTGACTTCTGTAAGCGTACAAACTTCCTTGATCTTCTCAAGAAGTTCTTCTCCCTTCTTGCTGCCAACCTCAATAATGAATTTATCTTCAACTGGAGAAACATTTAGATCAAATAATGCATCGCCTTCTGTGTCATTATTTGGATATGGATTATTATCAAGCAAAACACAATGACATGTCTGCAATGCATCTGTACAATCGCAGCTTATGATATAGGAACTATCTCTCCAGATTTTGTAATTTGGCTCTACAAAATTATCATTGAGAAGTGCATCGTCCAGAACAGCAAGCCCGAGAAGATCACAGTTTTTCACACCTGCAATAATTCTTTTATTAGTTTTTGCAGAAGGGGGAAGCACACTTTCTGAAGGCAAATAAAATAGAGTTCGCACTGGATCAATAGTACGGTATTTATCGAGCACAAATTCCTTTTCAGAATCATATTGCTTGAATACGAGATCGTCCTTTTCCCTCTCAGTTTGATAGGGAACAAAAATATCAAATTCAGATTGTACTGTATCGAAAAATTTAATTAGATCGGATTTTGAAACGACCATTTCTGTCCTTTCTCACTCAAGCGTTTAGGTCTGATCATATAATAAATTAATTTTCGAATTAAATTATTTGGTCGGTAAAACATTTGGTATTTGTTAACGTGTCAAGTTTTTCTGAGAAAGATTTTTTTATTTAAAAATCAATAGCATTTTAAAATTACATTTTTCTTTTATGACACAAAATATCTTTAAATTTGAATATAAAGACACACCAATATAGCGTATAAATATCTTAATTCCCCTTGTGTTTATCTACATTAAATTATGCCCTGGTAAACTGGGACTTGGTTTAGAGGTGTGGGAGTAGATCAACATTCCGACCTGTCACGGCGTCTTGTCTGGGTGTATCCGCCAGCTGGCGGAGAAGACTGAAATGAAATGAAGAAGGACCTGTCACGACGTAATGAAATGAAGATGGATGTCGAATATCTTCGCAAGATCGGAGTCTTGTGTTACAAAAGTGCTTCCACTTTTCTTGATAATTCATCGACATCTTATCAAAAAGTGTCATGTAATTAAAATATTTTGAGGGTGTGTATGTTATCGACTTCCAATCCTTGACAAAGCTAAATGGGGTTAGAAATCTGTCGCCATATTAACATTAATTTCAGGAGGATCCTCTATGAATATCCCCTTGTTATGGATTGTAGCTCCCGCTGGTGCTATCATTGCCCTCATATTCTCTTTCGTTCTTTATAAGAGTGTAAAGAAAGAAGACCCGGGTAATGAACAGATGCAGAAAATCGCCAAGTATGTGCGCGAAGGAGCATTCGCATATCTCAAGCAGCAATATAAAGGTGTGGGAAAATTCTTCATTGGTGCATTCATTGTATTTAATATCATGGCATGGGTGCTGAAAGTGCTCCACCCGCTTATTCCATGGGCGTTTTTGACCGGTGGATTTTTCAGTGGACTTGCAGGATGGATCGGAATGAACACAGCAACCCTTGCCTCAAACAGAACCGCTCAGGGTGCGCGTCAAAGTCTTAATAAGGGTTTGACTATCGCGTTCCGTGCCGGTGGTGTGATGGGGCTCGTAGTTGTCGGACTTGCACTGATCGACATCTCTACATGGTTCTTTGTGCTGAATCTCTTCAAGGTTGATCTTCATACAATAACCGTGATCATGCTGAGTTTCGGAATGGGTGCTTCAACACAGGCGCTTTTTGCCCGTCTCGGCGGAGGTATTTATACTAAAGCTGCTGATGTGGGAGCCGACCTAGTTGGCAAAATAGAAGCTGGTATTCCTGAAGACGATCCTCGTAATCCTGCCACTATCGCAGATAATGTAGGTGATAACGTCGGTGATGTCGCAGGTATGGGTGCAGATCTGTATGAATCTTATTGTGGTTCTATATTAGCTACTGCCGCACTCGGCATGGCTGCGTTCACACAAATCTCTATAAAAATACCAGCATTGCAGGGCATTGCTATCCGTTTCGTTACAACCCCTATGATCCTTGCCGGCATCGGTGCATTCCTCTCAATACTTGGCATTTACCTGGTTTCAACAAAAGAAGATGCCACCACAAAAGACCTTATGTCCGCACTGAATAAAGGAGTGTATGGCAGCTCGATCCTCATTGCAATTGTTGCATTCTTTGTCACCAAATGGATGCTTCCTCCTGAATATTCACTTGGCGTATTTTTTGCTATGGTAATAGGATTGCTTGCGGGTATTCTGATCGGAGTTTTTACTGAACGCTCAACATCTTATAGCTTTAAAGCAACCCGAGGAATAGTAAAACAGGCGGAATACGGACCTGCAACTGTGATAATAGACGGACTTGCAGTTGGGATGAAATCCACAGGTGCTCCAGTTATCATAATTGCCATTGCCATTCTTTCTGCATTTGCAGTGAGTAAGGGTTTCAGCATTCCGGAAATGGGATTGTACGGAATCGGTTTTGGTGCTGTCGGCATGCTTTCTACACTCGGTGTCACCCTCGCGATGGACGCCTTTGGTCCTATAGCGGACAATGCCGGTGGAAATGCCGAGATGTCCAAACTTCCAAAAGAGGTACGGGAACGCACCGATGCCCTCGACTCAGTCGGAAATACAACTGCTGCAACAGGAAAAGGATTTGCAATCGGTTCTGCTGCGCTTACTGCAATGGCACTTCTTGCAGCTTATTTAGAAGAAGTTCGAAAGGGTTTGGAATTCGCAGGAAAAACGATGATCGCAGGCGTTGACCTGAGTACTGCCTCTATTGCCAATTTTGTTGATTATTATAATATTACACTTATGAACCCCAAAGCGCTCATAGGCATATTTATTGGTGCCATGGTAACCTTTGTCTTTGCAGCGATGACGCTCAAGGCGGTTGGTCGTGCGGCGGGTGATATGGTTGCTGAAGTTCGTAGACAATTTAAAGAAATTCCCGGCATTATGGAAGGCACGGCCGAACCTGAATATGCAAAGTGCGTATCCATTTCAACTAAAGGGGCTCAGAAAGAAATGGTTGCCCCAGCAATTCTAGGCATTCTCACTCCTATTGTTGTTGGTCTAATTCTTGGTGTTGCCGGAGTGATGGGACTCCTCGTCGGAGGACTGACAACCGGTTTTACTCTTGCAGTTATGATGAATAACTCGGGCGGCGCATGGGATAATGCAAAAAAATATGTCGAAATCGGACACTACGGCGGCAAGGGTTCGGAAATTCACAAGGCATGTGTAGTTGGTGATACTGTCGGAGATCCGTTCAAAGATACTGCCGGTCCTTCTATTAATATTTTAATTAAACTGATGAGCATGGTAAGTATTGTTTTTGCAGGTTTGATCGTTGCGTTCTCACCTGCTATTCAGCAGTTTCTTGGAATAATGTAAATCTCTTAACCCCCAAACATAAATAAAAGCACGAATTCGATTTTGATTCCGTGCTTTTTTAAAAAAACCTCGGAGGAAATCGAATAGTGGCTACATATTTATCAGCTTATCCGAGCTCAAATTCCGCCCCGAGTCGATCAAATAATTCTCTCCCTCATACTGCACCAATATCGCGTCCCCTTACCTCACATCAATAAAATGCACTTTTAGATTATCAGCTCTCACACACCTACAACCCATCAAAATCATACAAACAACTAAAACATATCTTTTCAATTTCTTCATATAATGTTTGGCTTGCACCAAGCATTTTTTCGCGTGGTCACGCTTGTTGGCATAATCACATTTTTGGTCTTGTTCTTATTAAAACAGTGCAAAATTCGTATTCATTCATCATCTCTAAAACTTCATTAAATTTATAATGCCATTCTTCTTTTTCAATTTTGCTCCCTGCAGTTTGTAATCTACTGAGGTTAATTTCTTTGTTATCAAATAGAGCTACGTATAAGTCGTAAGTTGGTTGTTTTTCAGTAAACAATCCTGCAATTAATTCATTATCGGAAGATTTATCGGGAATACTGATAAGTTGATTAGTCATCACTGGTTGATTAGAAGTTATGATAAAACATTCGCCGTCTTCATATACATTAATTATAGACAAATAACCATTCTTTTTTGATTCAATTGAAAAAGAAAAAACATCGCCTTCTGTAAGAACTGAAGATTTAGATGGAATTATTGAAATATTTTCTGATTCATAGCTAATAAATAATTTCTCAAATTCATCAGGGCATAATGGTAGCATAACATTTCCATAAGCCAAATACCAAATCTTATTCTTTCTTTTTAATTTGATGTCCAAAATACAATTCAATTCTTCATTGATTGATTGTATTAAGGGTGATTTAATAAAATATTTATTCTGATTTTCTGATTTATGCTTTGATAATGATACTTTCTGGGCAAATTTCTTCTCAATTGGAAGGTTGTCATAACATAGGGCTACATACCAAACCTTTTTCTTTTGTTCTTCTTTGATAGTTTTCAGATCACTTAAAACAACATCAGTTTTTGCTGCTAAATACAGGTTTGCTTTCTCGCTCACGACGCTATTAATTTCGGAAGTTTCAAAAATGTTTTCAGAAATTATTTGAGCTTGAATTGAATTTGCAATTTCTTTTTTAGCCATAGATCTTGCTTCTTCGAGGTCTTTACTGCTACCATAACCGATGATCTCAAAATCTTTCTGAGATAATTTACGATACCAATCTGGTTGTGAAGCGAACAATAAGCTGAAAGAGAAAATTAAAATTACAAAAATTAAAGTTTGTTTCATTGATTACCCCAATTTCACAGTTTCAATTTTTTATTACCATAAATCTGTGGTTCCTGAATATAAGTATCACCTTTTTCAAAAGATGTGTCATGAACCTTAACACTAATATCTTTATATAGCAAATTTATTTCAATGTCTCCTCTCTCTGCCAAACTTTTTATGAGATAATAACTAAACATTCTATGACCCTTTTCATCAAAACTATTTGAGAATTGATTGTCTTTGCCAGCTGTAATTATTGCCATTTTGTCTTTATTAAACTGAATTTTCTTAGTTTTGATTAGACCGGGAGCAACACCCTTAAAAATTGGGACATTATCAGTTTTACCACTAAAACAAGCATCAATAAATACAAATACTTTTTCAGCTTTTGAATCTGAGAGATTCTTATAAATGTTAGATAAATTGAATTCGGATTCCTTTGAAATATAATCCACAATTTTATCTTTAGGTAAGATAAAAGAGTCTTCAGTTTGTGGCACTGGAACACCATGACCGCTATAATAGAAATAAATTACATCTCCTTCTTTGACATTATCAAATAAACGTTGTAGTTTATCTTTGATTTTTCCACTTGTTGCATCATTTTCTATTAATGCATAAGTATTTCTATCTTTTATTCCGAATACTTTCTGAGCAGTTTTTTTAAAAAGCACAGCACTGTTTTTAGAAAAGATCACAGGATCTGTTTCATCATAATTTTCCACTGCAATAATGAAAAGCCAATTTCTTGAATCTTCAGGTTTTCTCTCTAATTTATCAATAATGGGAGTTAAATCATCATCATATTCTATTCCTTTTGATTCAGGGTTCTCTCCATATTGGATTGCACTTACTCGATAAGTATCTATAAGGTTGGGGTTTTGTAATTCTAAGTATATTTGCTGCTCAGAATCAAATTCTACTTTTTTATCTTCTAACGCTATTTCAAATATTTCTGGTTCAAAATCTTCATCAGTCAAAGTAGCCGAGTAAAATTTTTCATTAGAGTAGATTTTTATTTGATTTAGATTAATAGAATTTTCTTCAATTGAATATATTACTATTGGCATTGCGTATTCTGCTTTTACATTATTATAAAATGTTTCTGCTTCTGAAAGGGGTAAATTCAATGCAATTTTCTTCTGATAGTCAGCATTTGAAGCTTTTAAATCAACATACATGATCTCAGTCTCTGAATCATAAACAGGATTTTCTAGTAAAGGAAAGCCCATTACTTCGAAAAATGATTTTTGAGTAAATTCGTTAATTTTCTGGGTAAGTATGTCTTTTTTTAATTTTTGTTCATTCTTAATTTTTTCCAAATCATTGCTGTATTCTATTTGTAAATTTTCAATTATTTTGTTCCGGTTTTCAACATCAATTCGATATTTTTCTTGAAGTTCAACAATTTGAATTTGTCTTTCATCCATTTGAATTTGTCTTTCATCCATTGCTTTTCTAACACGTTCATCAAACATAGTTATTGTTTCAAATTGTCCTTTCACTAATTTTGGTAAATCAGGAAGTATAGGTTTACTCACTATATTTGGAATTCTCGAGTTAATATCAACAGGATTTCTTGGTGTTAAGTATTCATCAATTTGTTTTTGGATATTTTCTCTGATTTTAGAAAAGGGGTCTTGAATTGAACTATTATTATTTTCGCAGGAGTATCCATTCCAGATTATTGATGAGTTTTTATTATTTTTTGATGACAGTTTAGAATTTTCATTTTTCCAAAAGGTTGCAAGCATAAATAGGGGATGTGCAATAAATTCATTTTCAATTGAAGTTATTTGAGAATCATCTCTCATATATTTAGCTATTAGATCTCCTGGTCCATAATGACGATCGAAATATTTTGTAATATTACGCTTTATAGTAAATAATTTAGTGTCAGAAAAGTTATATATATCCAATGTAATATCCCAAGAATATTTCCAATTTTTTCCACTTTTAATAACATTGATGTTAAAAAAAGGTTTTATAATCAAATCATAATTTCCTGGTTCCTTAGTTTTTAAAACAATCTGTGTCTCCCAGATGGTTCCCTCAAAAAACCAATCATTGAATTCATACCATAGGTAATCCTCATATTTAGTTTCCTCTTTACAACCATGTGCATACTGCCAAGATGTTAGAGGATAAAATCCTTCTCTTGAGAAATGAATGATCAATTTATCAGAAGCATTAATTTTCTTCTTTTTCCCATATACCGTTGAAGTTAACAACAATATACATAAAATACAAAGTACGATTTTTATAAATCTACGCATTACATTATCCCTTTTTTTCAAAACATTAATCTTTTATTTAGCTATTTACTATATTTCTGCTAATGAATGTATCCCCGAACATGTTCGGTGATATCACCAATAAATCTACCAAAAATTTCGGGGATACTCCCAATTTTTGCGTGTATATGTACTTCGTACAATTTTTCATAATTATTCTTTTCTTTTTTCCTTTTTTTACATAACGTTTAGTATAAGAATAGTAGCCGATTGCGGGCTTCATCCCTTTCAAGTTACAATAAAGTTGAAGCGTGCTACAATACCTTAATTTACTACTATCTCGGCTATTATTTTTATACATTGTTATGCCCTGCCCATTTTTTGTTCAACTGTATTACCCTATCAATAAATAGAGGGTCAATAACTGAATTTTTATCCTGTTTTTTCATTCTGTCTTTTGCATGTTCTGCATAAAAGTCTGGCTTTATTTTATTCAAATTATTCTCATTTGCTTCAAGGTATTCTATGAATTTTTTCATCTGCACTTTATTGTTAAACAAAACAAAAGGGAATGCAGGACTTCTTGAATGCAAATGCGTCAATCCGTTTGTCATAAAATACAGGAATATTCCGTCTAATTCCTCAAGATTGTAATAATAAAACCAATTTTCAGAATTCTTCAACTTGACATATGCAGTTTTAGGAACAGATAATTCTATTCTCATCTCGTCACAATACATATACTCGAGCTCAAAAAGTGTTGTTGAGTGATATTTGCAAGTAGCAGTTCCTAAGTATGATTTTTCATTTGTAAAAAAGAAACTAAAAACTTCCCAAAACTCATGAACCTCGGAAAATTCTATCCTGAATTCAGGAAAATCTAGATGGTAGGCATATGTTTTATTCCCAATGTCTTTAAACCATTCTTTCGGTTGAAGCAATAATAATTTCATTCGTTCTAATGGAGATAAGTCAAGCCCAAACCTTTGTATCCACATTTTTTCTATGACTCCAACATCTGCAGATTTATCAATTGGTGTATTTGTATCATTTGTTCGTGTATAGATAGAATTAACTTTTACATTTTTATCTTTATCTCTGTAGTCCTCTGTTAAATAATATGGTTTTAACGGATTATCAAATATTATTAAAACATCAATCTCTTTACCATAAATCTCTAATGTATGTAGCTCTATTTCTGGACGGCAATCACCTGCAAATGGTTTAGTCCTCAAGAAATCTATGAACTTGACTTGTGTCTTCCGACCGTTCTGCTCTCTAGTTAATCCAATTACTTCGGTTCCCACTTTGGGGTCTGATACTCCGTAAATTAAGAATCTATTTCCGCGGTGAAGGCTATTCGACATGCAAAGAATATCATGCAGAAGAGAAGCTTTATTATCGTGGGGTTCTTGCTTAAAATCCCAGTAATCACCTTCTATTTTAGATTCTATTAAGCTTAATATTTCAGATTCAAGATTCATTTAGTACTCTGTTTTTGGGTTGTGCATAACGGTTGTATCCCCGCCATTAATGTCGTGAACTCAGCCAAATTCGTGGTGTCTACGACATATGTCGGGGATTTCGCTTTTAGATTATTCGTCATTTTTCTTCTATTTTTTTATTCATTTTATTACTTCCACATCTATTTCCGCTCATTTTCATTTGTAAAAACAGTATTCACCTCAATGTTGAAACATTTATTTAATTTCTTCACCTTTTTGTCAATTCTTTCTTATCCCAGCATATTTCTTGACATTTTTATAACATTGTATTCTATAAATTTACCATATAATTATGGTGTTCTTTTGTTCAATCTCAGTTAACTCAATGAGCATGAAGAATCTGAGATTGATACTCATGGGATCAGCTTCCGGGTTGGTCCCTTCTTCGTCACGCTGTAATGTAATTCTTGCAACCCGCAACCCGTTATATCATTTTCTTGACATCATTTATCATAATAACCTTATATTAAAGTCCTCATAATTCCCTCCTTGATGTATTATTGATTGGACCCCAAAACCCAATCAGATACATCTTCTCTTTCCGCTCAAGGAAAGTCGGGAGAAAGTTCTTACGAGCTTTCTCCCCTTTTTTTATTTTGGTTTTTCTAACCTTCTAGCCTTTCAACCTTTTATCGCGGCGTAATGTAATGAAGGCGGAACACTCCACACTTAACCTTTCTCCCCTAGTTTCTCTAAAATCTCTTTCGGCGGATTTGCACGTTTCCCGCTGTTGAAACTGATCGCATCGACAGGGCAACTCTCTATGCAGGACGCGCACGAAAAACAATCGGGGATCGTTTTCTTATGCTTTATGATTGCTTCCATCACAGTTGAGGGACATTTTTTTATACACGTTCCGCATGCAATACATTTATCATAATCAACCTTAATATTGTTCAGACTGATCTTTTCTGCGATCCAGCCAATCAGTCCGAACGGGCAAAATAAATGGCACCATGGACGATATACGACCAATGATAAACTGAAAATAATCGCTGCAAAAATAATTCCAATAATGCCGAGTGTTGCCGGCTTGAATATTTTAAAAAGGTCGACGGGTTCAATAATATCAAAAGCCCAGATCAGGGCAATTGCGGCAAATATGATGAAAAATATAATTCGTATTGTATTGGTTATAATGAATGGAATTTTAATCTGTGGAACAACCGGCTTTCCTTTATTATCTTTGTTTATCCTGAAGATAAGATCCTGCAAGGTGCCAAGCTGGCATCCCCACGAGCAGATGAATTTATTCGCGAGAATTACCATGAGCAGCATGAGTGCGAGAGCGACCAACCTTGGCGGGAAAAGGACATGGTAAGCGCCAAAGAGTGTGAAATTATCTTTTATAGTTCCCATCGGTGAGGGATCTGCGCTGAGGATTACGCCGAATATCATCACTGCGATGAAATAGAACCATTTCCTGTTTGTAGTTTTGACTTTTTTCTTTTTCACCATCACAAACATGAAGATCAGGAAAGCAACCCAGAGACCGAACTTGATGACAATTTTCATCCAATTCTTAGAAGCATCTTCTGCTTGCAGCGCCATAAATTTGTTTATCCTGCTTATCGCTTCTTCCTGCGTGAGTGAGAATTCTGAGAAATTCCTTTTCAGTTCTTCTTTTGTCTGAAGTCCAAATGCTTTCTTAAGTACGATATTCTCAATATCATTCGCTTTCCCGATTTCTGCAATGGTCATATTGCTTTTGATAATGAGTTCGGCTGGCTTTGCGAGTTTCTCTCCTTTTCCTGACCACAATCGCACAGAAATAATTGAACCAACAACAACGAACAGAATGACCAGTAGTAACTTCAAACTAAGTAAAATTTTATCTTTCATATTATTCCTCTCATTCTATAATAATACAAACATCAAACAACCATTGATCATTTTCTTCAGGTTTCTTTCTTTTCATTCATATCCTTTTAGCTTTATTAAATTTTTTATTAATTTTCCAATTCGATTTTTACTATTTTGCCATTGGGGATTATTTGCAACTCTTATTTAATACTCTGTATGCAATAATTTTATCCACTCCTCAAAAACAGGATTTATGATTTCATAACTCCCTTTTGCCTTTTGAACCAAATTCTTTTTTATTAAACTATTTATAGTTGAAGTTAACGAAGATGTTTCAGGCAGATCATACTTTTTTCGATATTCTCCTGAAAATAGTTTTTCATATTTTAAATTTGATATTGCAATTAGAGTTTTTCTTTGATTTAAACTTAATTGGTCATATATATTCTCAAAAATAAAGGACTGACTATCAATAATCCTTTTCATCCATAAAGTATTAAAAGCGATGTTTTTATTATCAAAACCCTCCAGTATCATTTCCCAGATCACAGCCGCAAAATATTGCGTGAAATGCGGGTGACTTCTTGATCTTTCCAAAATATTTGAGATTGTATTATTGCTGATTTTCAGCTTTGTTTTTCTGAACCTGTTTTTGATATAAGATGTCAGATCACTATTTGATATCGGATAAATCGGCATTTTGAAACCGAACTCATAAAATGGTGAATTCATATCCGTAAATATAAACTCCATAAGAGATTGTTTGCTTCCTAAAAAAATGTATGACACTTTCTTATGGAATTGGAAAAGAGAACGCATCCAATTGATCAGAAAAGGTTTTATTCTTTGAACTTCCTGAAATTCATCAAAAGCAATACATATTTGGATATCTTTTTTTTCAGCGACTTTATCGGGAATATTTAGAATAGTTTCAATATCGGCATGATCTTCTATATTCTGAATTTCGAGAGAGACTGACGGATTTCCATAAGAATCAAATGAAATTTTCGGATAAAGATTGTTAAATAATTTTCCGATTTTCTGGGTTAATTTCTTTATTCCTGTTTTCCAATTGAAAAGTTCTTTTGCTAATAAGGCAGAATACTCTCTGGCAAAATTATCCAATGTTTCGAGCTTATACATATCGAAATATATCGTGATAATATTCTTATCATCCAGTTCATCAAATGCTTTCAAAATTAGTGAAGATTTACCGAACCTTCGAGGAGAATACATCCAAAAAGAATATCCGTTGACAATTGCCCTCTTGATTTCTTTTAATTCTTTTTCCCTGTTACAGAAATTTTCTCCCGAAACAATTTCTCCGTATTTAAAAGGATTTTCCATCAAACCTCTTTTCAGGTCGTCGTTTTACGACTCGCTATTTAACGACCCAATCAACTCACTGTTTTACGATACGTATTTTTGTGACCCCTTAAGATTAATGTCAACTGTTTTTTTATTCGCAACATTCAAGTCCCAATTGTACAACCTTCAATTCAACGAGCTGAATATTACCCAACTTCACACCAAGTAAAATTTTATTGTTCATATTCGAATCTCCCTATATTAGTGCGATCATTATTAAAATGATTCCGATAAGAAAACATACCAGTATCATAAAATAATATATGAATGGTAATTTTTCTCTTTTGAACTCTTTTAGATTTTCTTTCCACTTTCTCGGGCGCTTAATACGCAACCTGCCTGATGTCAAAGCATAGAAACAATACAGCAGGAGCACAATGCCGAAAACCAGCAATAATACCTCAAACGCTGCCATGCTTACCTCCTATACGATTTCCTTTTTATGTAAAACGACATTTCTTTCTGCCAATTTATTTATTATAAAGTTGTAGTTGCTCTCATCCATTCCGATATATTCCGGAGGGCATATACCCTTTGGTAGTTTTTTCTCTTGGAGCAGAAGCCGGGCAACAGCCGTACATGTGTAACCGGTAGTTCGTGCCATGGAAGTCGTGCCTGTTTTCTTATCATAAGAATCTAGCAGATCATAGGTGAATGAATAATTCGAATTGCCCTTTTTGGCATCAATGATAACTCTCATAAAGGTAATATCTTCTTCGCCTTGGGCAAATTGCCAGTTCTTGAAAAGCAGCTTTGATGTCATCTCTATCGGCTTGATCTTTTTGCCATTCACATCCATCTCCTTGTAGCTCAGGAAATCATTGTCCCGCAGTACTTTCATGATCTGGGCATGCCCGGGATATCTTAATGTTTTTTCTTTCATAAATGGGATTTGAACGGTTCTCAACAAAGTTCGAAGCCCATCCGTATTAAACGCTTCCAGTGTCCCAACTCCAGGCACCTCGATATGTTCTATATCAGAAAGAGCAGGTTTTATGATTTCTTTATCAAACTCGATAAAGCGTGCAGGTCGTATATACTCCTCCAGCACATCTATCGGGGAAAATCCCGCTTTGTACTGGAAAGGCATTTTTCGAACTTTTGGCAATCCACCTACAAAACATTCATATCTTGTTATATCATCCATTTGGGCATTTTGATAGCCCAATATGATATTGCATAGACCGGGAGCGACTCCGCAGTCTATTACTGCTGTCACATTTTGCTCTTTTGCAAACTCATTGAGGGGAAAAGGATCCTCTGGAAAAAAGGCAATATCAACTACATTTGTTCCTGTCTTGATAATTTTCAACAGTGTTTCAAATCCCATGAAACCGGGTACTGCCGAAATTGCAAGATCAACCCCTTTTAATAATTCGGTAAAATCCGTTTCTATTACAAGGTCTACATGCCGAACTTCTAATTTGTCTATGCCTTCAAACTGAGTGAGTTTGCTTGCGTCCTTGTCAAAAACAGTAATATGATATTTTTCATCTTTTGCCAGATCTCTCACGATCTCATGACCGACAAGTCCGGCTCCAAATACTGCGATATTTTTATTCATTGAACCTCCTTCTCTATTCAATGAGGCCATAGAGAAATTTTATTTCGTTTTTCCAATTTTCTCTATCGGGTGTTTCCAGAATGAGAGGTATATCATCAAATCTTTCATCATTCATGATATACCTGAAACCATCTATGCCGATGAAACCTTTACCAATAGGAGCATGTCTATCAATTCTGCTGCCACATTCTTTTTTTGAATCATTGAGATGAGCTCCCTTAAGATAATCAATACCAATCTCATCTTCGAACCGCTTCATTGTATCTTCATATTTCATTTTAGTGCTGATATCGTATCCTGCTGCGAAAATATGGCATGTATCGATGCACACGCCAACTCTGGATTTATTCTGAATTTTCTCGATAATCTGTGCAAGTTCTTTGAAAGAAGAACCCACACTCGAACCCATTCCAGCTGTTGTTTCTATCGCGAGTATCAGATTCCGGGTTTTCTCAATCGTGATGTTGATTGATTCTGCAATAATTTCAAGGCATTCTTTGGAAGTAATTGTATTCAATGCGTTGCCGGGATGAAAGTTCAGGTAATCCAACCCCAATAATTCACACCGTTCAACTTCATCGAGAAAAGCAGCACGGGATTTTTCAAGAGCATCTTTTTGCGGATGACCGAGATTTATCAGATAGCTGTCATGTGGCATAATATATTTTGATGAAAATCCATGTTTGGAGCAATTTTCTTTGAAATTTGCAATAACCTGGTATTCAAGCGGTTTTGCGTGCCATTGCCTTTGATTCTTTGTGAACATAGCAAAAGCTTTTGCTCCAATTTCATGAGCATTAAGCGGGGCATTCTGCACACCCTTGCTAGCACTTACATGCGCTCCGATATATTTCATAATAAAAAAGATGCACACAAATTATTCATTCATGTGCATCCAAATTTCCATAAGAGATTTTATAATTTCTCTAAAACGTTTTTTTCAATTTTGTCTGTTAATTCAACGGATTGCTTAAGGATTTTTTCTGCTTCTTCGCGGGTTTTATTTTGGAACTTTTTATCTTTTACGCCGGGCAGGTTTATGAGCACATTGAAATACGCACTTTTCAAGCCGGTAAGAGCTGTTATTGCAGAAACGCCTGCATCGGAAAGTGCATTTTGATTTCCATATTTTGCTGCAGTCTCAGCCAGGACAATGACTTCCCAGCACAACTTCATCGTGTGTAACGGAACCAGGGTGGCATCCTTTATCGCTTTTTGAATTGCTTCTGATCTTCTTATCTTATCTTCTTCAGTCTTCTTTGGAAGCTTCATTGCAGCCATATAATTATTGAATGCTTCGGTATCTTTATCGATCGCTTCAATAAGCTGCTTCTTCATCTGCTGTGCTTCCCACGCCATTGTGAACATTCGTGCTTCATTTTCTTTGTAAGCGATTCTCTCTTCAGAGTTTTTAAATTTATATTTTCCAGTTGTGAGATTGCCGACCATTGCAGTCAAACCTGCGGCAAGACTACCGCACAACGCAGCAACGCTTCCTCCACCAGGTGCAGGAGAATCAGATGCAAGTTCATCAACAAAATCTTTTACGGTGAAATTTACCAATAAATTATGCTTTGCAATTTTATACTCGATTATCTTTTCGTTTGGATCGAATTCTGAAATGTCATTCAATCCGAGAGAAACAATAGCAGTATGAACCAGCTCTTTATCAGACACCGCATAAGATGAGCCCTGTTTTTCCAGAAAATATCTTCCTGCGTTTAGCATTGCTTCAAGAGGGATCAGTCCCACAAGCTCGCTGCCTGTGACGACCAATCCTTTTTCAAATGCAATCTCGCGAACTTTGTCGAACACAAGATGGGGAGGTGCAATTTTGTAATTGGTAAGATTTATTGAAATTTGTGCCTGTCCATATTCCGGGATATACCAACCGATCGCCTTCACATGATTAAAAATGCCGGGGGTCATGATGAGATTTCCCTCATCGTCTTTGACGGGCTGGTAATTTTCATCACGCATCCTGCGCCCCTTTTCACGGATCGTCAGTGCAAGCTCCTTTGCTTTTTGTGTATCTCTGGTGTTCAGGTCTATGTTATATGCGATAAGGAATTCACGAGCACCGGTTGCCAGAGCACCAGCATTTTTGTGTATTTTAGCAGGACCGAAATCGGGTTTCCAGTGAGGATCTTCAAGTTTCTTAGCCATTCCTTCAAATTCTCCCTGCCGTATATTTGCAAGGTTCTGTCTCTCTTTTGTTGATGCAGAATGCTCATAAAGAAACACGGGAATTTTTAATTCGTCTCCAACTCTTTTTCCAAGCTTTTTAGATATTTCGATGCAGTCTTCGGTCGTAACACCTGCTACAGGTACAAAAGGACAGACATCGGTTGCTCCCATTCGCGGATGAGCGCCGGAATGCTGCTGCATATCAATTATCTCAGATGCTTTTTTAATTGCTCTGAACGCAGCTTCCTCGACACCTTCGGGAGTTCCCACTAAGGTTACAACAGTTCTATTCGTATCTTTACCGGGATCAACATCGAGCAGCACCACACCATCGACTTCCTCGATCTGGTCAGTGATCTGTTTGATTATCGCTTCGTCGCGCCCTTCACTAAAATTTGGAACACATTCAACAATTTTCATACTTTATAAACTCCTTAAATATTCTCTATTTATCATCCTCTTTCGATTCGCTCTTTTTCAATTCCCCTACATACAGCATCTTCAAATTTGAGATCGCTTCATTGAGAATTGCTTCTTCATCTTTATCCAGATTCCCTTTTGTTTTCTCTCTCAGAGTTACCAGCATTTCAATAGAAGATTGGGCTACTTCCGGTTTCATTTCAGACTTTTTTAAGGATGGATGTTCAATCTTCCCGAGAGCAATCAATCCCTGCAATTGAAAGGACAATATTATCTGTTTGAAAGCATCTATATTCTCCATGTATTCTCCTACTTTCTACCGCCCGAACCGGGTTTTGTGATGGGGATATTCTCTTTGCACAAAGGGCATTCATAAGGTTCGTAAGCTTCGATCTTCAATGTCAATAAGGGAAATACGGGCACTCTGAAATCAATCGTACCTCCGCTTCTATCAACAACGAGCCCCACTCCGACAATATCTACATTTCTCTCTTTTATACAATCTATCACCTCGAAAACGCTTCCGCCTGTTGTGGTCACATCTTCGATTATAAGAACTTTCTCGTGGGGTTGCAGATCGAATCCGCTGCGGATCGACATCTTTCCATCTTTTCTCTGAGTGAAAACAAATCTCTTACCCATCTGCCTTGCAACTTCATAACCGAGTACGATTGCACCAAGGGCGGGACTTACGACGACATCAAAATCAAGATGGTTACATTTCCTTGCAAAAGCTCTCCCGATCTTTACTACATCTTCAGGTATCTGGATGAGTTTTATTTTTTCGACATAATACTTACTATGCTTACCTGATGTAAGTTTGAAATGCCCTTCAAGGAAGGCACCGGAATCTACTAATATTTTTTCAATTTCTTTGCTGTTCATAAGTAATCTCTCGTCACCGATCTATTCTTCATTATTTTCGAAACGTGATTTTCTTGACGCTCAATCATGAGTATCTGAATTTTCTCACTCGTGCTGAAGTGGCGGAAGTGGTAGACGCGCTAGGTTCAGGACCTAGTGTCCATTATGGATTTAGGGGTTCGAGTCCCCTCTTCAGCACCAATTATTTATGATTCAGCTCTTAAAAGGAGCATATCTGTTGTCAAGAATAAACCTATGAATAAGATTATGAAATCGGGAGAAATTTTGGATATACAAAAGCAAATGGAGATCATTAAGCAGGGAGTTGAAGAGATCATTCCCGAAAATGAACTCATTAAAAAACTCAATTATTCTCACAAGAAAAATATTCCACTCAGGATAAAATACGGCATCGATCCTACTGCTTCAGATGTTCATATCGGGCATATGGTGCCCATCCGGATCATGCGAAGATTTCAGGACCTTGGACATGTCGGCGTGATCGTTATCGGTGACTATACTGCACAGATTGGTGATCCGACCGGTAAGAACGAGTCCAGACCACATCTTTCTGCCGAAGAGGTAAAACAAAATGCCGAGAAATATATGGAACAGCTTTACCATGTGCTTGATAAAGATAAAACTGAAGTTCGTTATCAAAGCGAGTGGTTTGGTCCGATGCAGCTTTCTGAATTCATTTCATTACTCGGAAAATTTACAATGGCGCAGATCATGGCGCACGACACATTCCGCAGACGCTATGAAGAGAGTCTTCCTTTTGGCTTACATGAGCTGATGTATCCTATTTTGCAGGCGTATGATTCCGTAGCCATCAAAGCTGATGTCGAACTTGGTGCAACCGAGCAGAAATTCAATATTCTTGCAGGACGGGATATGCAAAGATACTTCAATATGCCGGAACAGGTTGCAGTGCTGATGCCCATTCTCATCGGTACGGACGGTGTGGAAAAAATGAGCAAAAGTCTTGGCAACTACATCGCAATTTTTGATTCACCGGAAGATAAATACGGCAAGATCATGTCCATTCCTGACGAGCTTATCGAAAATTATTTTCTTTATGCCGCCTTTTCATCACCAGAAGAGATCGCAGCCATGAAAAAAGAACTCGAAAAAGGGATAAATCCAAAGCTTATCAAACAAAACCTGGCTCGCCGGGTCGTTGAGCTTTATCATAATAAAGAAGCTGCTGAGAAAGCCGAGAATCATTTTAACACTGTCTTTACCCGGAAAGAAATTCCCGATGAAATACCAACAGTAAATATGTCACAACAAAAGATTTGGATTGTTGATTTATTAAGGAATAATAATTTAAGCAACTCCGGCAATCAAGCAAAAGCATTAATAAAACAGGGTGCTGTTCATATTAATGGAAATACTATTTCTGATAGTAGCGCTGATATTGAAGTCAAAAATGATATGATAATAAAGGTAGGAAAAAGAAAATTTTTGAAAATAAAACTGATTAAGAAATTCAGAATTTCTTGACACTTAAATGTAAAAATATGTGTTCAAATTAAAATTTATGGAGGTACACATGAAGAAGATAGTATCGATTTTTCTGATTATTTTGTTCGGTATAATATCTATAGCACAAGGAGATATTATTAATGATTTAAAAAACTTTGGAGAAGTGAACGGCAAAGAGTATATGAAGCCATTTGTGAATGCTTTTGGAAGCGACCTGAATTCCGGCTGGTTCAGTACTGCAAAGACCAGCCCCCTAAGTTTTGGCTTGACTTTTAATGCTATGCTAGCAGTTGTTCCTGATGATGATAAAACATTCTTGGCTCAAAATCCAGATACTCTTCGATACAAAGAAACGGAAGTGGTTTCGGCTACAGTTTTTGGCAACAACGGTGGTTTTTTTACTTCTGACGAATACCCTGAGCTTTTCTTACCCGGTGGTGTTGATATTAAAGCTGTTCCTCTTATAGTACCCCAGGCACATCTTGGTTTGCCCGGTGGATTCGAAGTAGAAGTCCGTTATATTCCTCCCTATGAAATTAAAGATATGGGCAAAATCTCCTTTGTGGGTGGTGGTGTGAAATATCAAGTAAGCAAACTTATCCCCATGCTTTCTGCGTTACTTCCGATTTCTATTCAAGGTTCATATCAACAACTGAAGTTGGGTGATGTTGTAACAGTAAACAGTGCGTTTGTAAATATTCATGCAAGCAGGGGACTGGTTGTTCTTCCTGTCACTTTTTACGGTGGTATTGGATATGAAAGCACGCAACTCAAAGCGAAATATACTTATACCGAACCCTGGTCTGGTACGGAAGTGCCGATTGATTTTGATATCAACGGAGACAACGGTTTCCGATTTACTGCCGGTGCCCGTTTAAAAATATTACTCCTCGATGTAATGCTCGACTATTCAGTTGGCAAATATCAAACACTTCGTGCAGGTGTTGGTTTTTCGATTTAATAAATTGTATACAACATTGTATCAAACCCGGAGTTTTTGCTTCGGGTTTTTTTGACGAGGGAAAATTAGATTTTTATACAAGACCAGTACAGATTGATAATTTAATCAAGCGTACTGTTAAAAACAAATTTGACAAAAAATTAAATTGAAATCTAAAAGGTAATATGGTATTAATATGAATAAAAGACAGAGAAAAAGAATAACTAATACTCACACTCTTAAGCGTAGAAACGGATTCATTTTATAATATCCTCTCTATTTATTGGTCCCGGATAAAGAGGGTTACAATATGAAAGAGCAACGCAAATTTGAGAGACATGATATTGGACGAGGAACTGAGCATGAGGGATTTCTTCCAAACGAAATGATTATAAGTGTAGGTGGAAAAACTTTTTTATAAAAAATAATTTCAACTTTTTTAAGTGGTGTCGTCACAAAACAGGTATTTATATGATATATAAGTAATGAGAGATTATAGATGATAAGAAAGTTTATGAATTTCGAAAATTTAGCATATTTATCTTATTTTATCAAATTTAGTAGAAAAATATTTGGTGCTAATATCCTGTTTTCCAGTATAATGCCGAAGAATGGGGGCTACAATGAAAAATAAAGTTATTCTTCTTTCTTTTATTTTTCTTCTTTTTACATATTCCTTCTTGCTGGGAGAGAACAATATGGAGCTTATCGCAGAATTCACAGGGGAACATCCTCGTTCCGAATTTGGTTTCCATGCTGCAAGTCTTGATTTTAACGGCGACGGCATTGATGATCTTGTTATAGGTTCATATAAGTGGGATCCTGAATATCCTGGTTGGCCCGCTCAGCCATATAGTTGGGGAAAAAGTTATTTCTACTTTGGTAAAGAAGAAGGATTTGGTGATTCGATTGATTTCACAATATCGGGTTTTGATAGCCTTAGAGGATTTGGCAAACACTTAGAAAATCTTGGCGACATGAACGGTGATGGTTATGAGGATTTGGGATATAGGACATATTATTATGATCCTGATGAGGACTTATCTCATTATTTTGCAAACATTTTATTAGGAAATGCCGCTATGGATTCGATCCCCGATTATACTTACGAGTTTCTCGGAAGTGAATTCAGTCCAACTCATACACCAAATTTAATGTGGCTCGGTGATATTAATGGAGATGGATATGATGATGCAGGATTTGTAATTTCAAAGAGAATAGGAACAAAGGAGCAAGAAGATTGGGTGTACTTGATTTACGGAAATGAATTTAATCTGCATTACCTCTGTGGATTTGATTGGAATACTTTCGGCACTGATATATGTGGTTTGGGAGACGTGAATAATGATGGATTTGGTGATTTTATTATTGGGCATTCGGAATATGATTATATAAGCAAACTACTTTTTTTAGGTGGAACTGAAAATGATTCTATTCCGGATATGTTATTAAATGATTATATATCTAATCCATATTATATAACCTATTCTGGGGGAGGGATTGGAGACTGGAATGGAAATGGGATAGATGATTTTAATGGAGGAACAGATGTATACGGAGCAGATATATGGTTTGGATCTGAAACAACACTGCAACAACAAATGCATCTGGAATTTTATGATGTTGTACACTATAGAAATAGTGATCACGGTGATCTGAATGGAGATGGGAAAGACGATTTTGCAGCTGGAAATCCTGGAGGAATGGGAGGTCTTGATGGAGATGTTTATATTTATCTAGGATGCCAGAACGGTACGATTGATTATCATATTGAAGGTGAATATGGGGTTGGCTTGGGATGGTCTGTAGCCGTAGGAGATTTTAATAACGATAATTATGACGATGTTGCAGTTGGAGGTAAAGGGTATAATGCTTCCTTTATTGATAGTTGTTACTGTGGTAAGGTATATGTTTACGCCGGAAACGCAGATTTAGAAGAAGCTGACCCGAATATTGCGGTTGATGAGGAGACAGAACCTCAAGCCGGTATTGAAATGATTGCCTACCCAAATCCCTTTAAAAACCAAATCGAATTTGAAATAAAAGCAGATCATCTTAATTATCTGAAAGTGCAAATATATAATATTAAAGGGCAGTTGATCGAATCTATTAACGTACAAGAGAGGAATTTTATATGGCAGCCTAAAGAAAGGACGTCAGGAGTCTATTTTTGCAGACTGTTGTATCAGGACAGGGTCTTATCTATGAACAAGGTAACATTCATTAAATGATTATATTAGAATTTATGAAAAGACAAAAATATCGAGTGGTGATGTTACAATTTGATGATTTTATAATTATGTATAAATACCGGAGTTACTATGAATAAAAAAATAAAAAAGCGGAATCAATTACTCCTTTTGCTTTTAGTTTTTTCCTTTCTTCTTTTTACATATTCCTTCTTGCTGGGAGAAAACAACATGGGACTTATCGCAGAACTCACAGGGGAACATCCTCGTTCCGAATTTGGTTTCCATGCTGCAAGTTTTGATTTTAACGGCGACGGCATTGATGATCTTGCGGTCGGGGCACACCGTTGGGATCCGGAATATGAGGGTTGGCCTGCATTGGCAAACCCTTGGGGAAAAATATATATGTATTTCGGGAAAGAAGAAGGTTTTGGCGATTCGATTGATTTCACTATTTCCGGATTTGATAGTCTTAAGGGATTTGGCAAACACCTGGAAAATCTTGGTGATTTGAATGGTGACGGGTTTGAGGATTTGGGATATAGGACATATTATTACGATTCGGATGAGGATGTCGGACATTATTTTGCTGATATCCTTTTAGGAAACAATGTCTTGGACTCGATACCTGATCATACTTATGAGTTTCTTACAAGTGACGGCTATACATCAACCAACACTCCCAGCTTGAAGTGGCTCGGTGATATTAATGGAGATGGTTATGTTGATGCAGGATTTGTAATTTCAAAAAGAATAGGTACAAATGAACAAGAAGATTGGATTTATATTATCTATGGTAATGATTTTGACCTGATTTATTTCGCACAGATTGGAAGAGAAAATACTATAATTAATGGAATTGGGGATGTTAATAATGACAGCTTCAGTGATTTTATTATTGGACATTATATTGACGGAACAGTAAGAAAGCTGTTGTTTTTCGGTGGAGCTGAAAATGATTCCATTCCTGATATAATTTTAACAGATATAATTCCAAATCCTTATTATAACACAACAGGAGGAATAGCAATTGGAGACTGGAATGGAGATGGAATTGATGATTTTAATTCTGGCATAGATTGTAATGGGCCTGATATCTGGTTTGGATCTGAAACAACACTGCAACAAAAAATGCACCTGGAGTTTTACGACTGGTTGGTCAACAGAAATAATGATTTTGGTGATCTGAATGGAGATGGGAAAGACGATTTTGCAGCCGGGTTACCAAGTATGTATGTTGATGGAGATGCCTATATTTATCTTGGTTGTCAGAATGGTACGATTGATTATCATATTGAAGGCGAATATGGCGTTGGTTTAGGATGGTCAGTAGCTATAGGAGATTTTAATAATGATGGTTATGATGATATTGCCACTGGAGGAACAGGACATTATGCATCCGGTATGAACGACTGCTGGTGCGGTAAAGTTTATGTTTATGCCGGGAATCCCGATTTGGTTGAAGCTGACCCGAATATTGCTGCAGAAAAGGAGATAGTACCAAATCCGGCTGTGGAATTTAATGCTTATCCTAACCCATTTAATTCAACTATTACTTTCACAGTAAAATTTAGCAACGAACAAAACCAACAATACGAACAAATACAAATTGAGATATTCAATATAAAAGGCAAAAAAATGAAGGAGATTCCCATCGTCTCCCCATCTCCAAGTCACCAAGTCTCGATCACATGGAACACAGAAAAACAACCGCCAGGTGTGTATTTTTGTAAGTTATTCAGTAATAAGAAGATATTGAGTATAAAAAAAGTAACTTTGGTAAAGTAGGCACCCCTTGAGAACATGTTCAAATATGATTATGGTTAACTTAATACAATCAGTATTTATCAATCATCTTCATACTATGAATGTAAATATCGAAATTAAAACACCAATGGTGTACTTGTGTGTCAACCCGTCCGGCATAGCCGGACTTTACCCTGCGTTGACAGGGTGAACATAAAAAAAGGAATTTTTTTATGTCACGTAAAATAATCATAATCGTCCTTGTTTTATTAATAACAAGCACGTTGTTTTCTTACTATTCCGATGAATATCCTATCGGAACCTATACACATTACTATAATATTGAAAACAGCATTATTCCTATTGCAACATATCTTCAAGATGCGCATTACAATGTAGTTACAGATGGTTATGTCGCTGATGATGAATTATTGATCTTTGATGATCATCATATCGATGTGATTTTGGGAGATCGAAGTTATGAAAGCAAATTACGAAGAGCAACAAAATCAAATTACTGGGAATATGAAGCTGAATACTATAGTGATTACAACAATAACGAAGTACCCTCGTATGATCCAAAATCGGTTTTTCCTCTCAGGTTTAAAGGAGAGGATGCATGGCCAGAGGAAATGTGGTATTATGCTGTACAGCGAGATTTCGAGGAAGAAGATATCTTTGATCCTGAAAATTTTAATAATTCAATCAATTCTAAATACTTTATTCGTTGTGAAGAGGGATTAGGCGAAGGGTTCGTTGTTGATACTTTGCTATATCATTCAAAAGAGCAGAATATTTATCCTCAAATAGGTGATTATTTCTATGGATCTAATTACACATACAAGATAAAATATACAATGAAAATACCAGAGGGTGAATATCCTACACCAGAAACAGAAGTATGTAAGATAGGTCTGAAAATGTTAAGAGAGGATGATAATGGAAAAATTGTTCACGAATTAATACCATTATCTGGAAGTGTTGCAGAATTAATTACTCTTACAAAACAAGACTTTGATGATGCAAGTGCTATTGGAGATGATTTTGGTACTTTTGAATATAGCATACCAAAATATACTATGCATGGTTACAACAACTTTGATCCGAAGTGGAGTAGATTAAATTTATGTCCCGTAGTCTGGTATAGTGATAATGGAACACTCGAAATTGATAATGTCTTGATAACCGATACAGTTTTTGAAGCTCTTGATGATCCCTATAGTACAGTATCAATGAGAGTTAAAAATCGAGTAAATGAATATATCGGTTACCAAAATGTATGCGGATTTGCCGGAACGGATGAACCATCTATACCACAATTCTTGGCAAACATGAGAGTCAAAAATCTAATTGAAGGAGAAGGATCAAAACTAATGTGTTGTGTTTCCTTGAGAGGAGGGTATCGTGCAGATTATTATGGATATCCTCATCATAACATAAATCGAGCATATAGCTATATTGTTGATCCTTCACAATTAATGCCGGATAGGTATCCATCCCTGGTATCCATCAAGTGGAATACAATTACAACAAATAAATGGTCATGCTTTCAAGGTCGGATAGACAAAATGAACGAAGTTTATGTGAGCACTAAAAATGAGTGTTTGTATAAAGAAAGCAAATTTTATCCTATCGCTCAATCTTTTGGTAGAAAAGGACAAATTAATGGAGAATTTATATGGGAAGGATACTTACTCCCACCTGATGAATCTCAGAAAGCGTTATGCTATCTACCTTTGTGTTATGGTTCAGATGGTGTATTTTATTATGTTTTTGAAAATATGGGCTCCCCTAATGATCCCTATGAGGATGAAATAAATGGAGATCCGATCCATCCAGATATTGATGAACCGAAAGATGATATTCTTCGATATCAGGTAGGACTTGTTAATAACTATGAAGACGGTGCCGGTTGGTGGATTACCGACCAGTATTATTCAGTCCAAGAATCTAATGCAGAGATTTTGAAATTAGGAGAAGATTTTATCAAACATCTTAATTGGAGTGAAGAAAGAACCTCAACATTGATGCCTGATTTTACCACTATTAATTTGGATTTGGGTATATTAAATAATGTTGAAATATGTGCATATGATCCAACTGGTTTGAATAACCATGATGAATACTCGGAAGAATATGAAGGATATGTTGAATGTTCTGTTTATATTGAGAATGATATTCCCTACTTCATGCTTGTCAATAGAAGAGGTAACTTCCCATATCATGATTTTGTAGATGAGGATGGTAATTTAATACCTGAGATCATACCTGATAATACTAATGTAGCTTTTGGAAATGCTGATCCTCAAGAAGTAACGTTTTATTTTAGTGATCTTGAACCTTGGCGAGAATATTCTTTTACTGATATGTATGAAGATGACACACTCTATCAAGATCACACAATCATTGCTCAGGTATCTGAAACTGGTGAGTTGGAAACGAGCTTGCCAATAGAACCGGGTGATGGACGGCTTATCAGGATGAGCATTCATAAGTCGATACCAGATACTATAGATACTCAATTTACTGTTCCGAATAACAAACACTGTCTTATTGATTATACTATCACTGTTACAGAAAGCGGAACACTCGTCCTCAACGACGGCGTAACACTGCATCTCGATGAAAACAGCTCTTTTGAAGTGTATGGCGATATCGAGATCGGTAATAACGTCACCTTTACCTCGCCGGATTCTGTCCGATGGGATGGGCTGTATTTATTTAATACCGCCGCTGAGATTGTTATGAACAATGTAACCTTTGAGAGAGGTGAAATTCATAATGATTCCCGTTCCTTAATGATAAGCAATTCAGAATTTAACAATTCCGGTATTGAACAAAAGGGTTTAGTCTTAGAAGTAGACTATACTAATTTTGATAATAGCAATATCTATGCTTTTAGAGGCGGCAGGAAAGGGCTGCCCCCGCATGTGATGCCAGCACATATTGAAGTTGATGTTAATAATTGTTATTTTGAAAGTTGCAGTGATTATGCAGTTACAATAAACAATTATCCATTATATGAGTTTCAGAATAATGTTATTACAAACTGTGGTGGTGGTTTTGATATATCAAACAGCGGTAATCCTATAAAATGTATTATTTCTGATAATAATATACATAATAATTCATGGGTAGGGATCTGGCTTCATAATTCGTTCGCTGATATTTGCGAGCGCAATAAAATAGAAAATAATTATGTTGGTATAGTTGCTCTTGATAACAGCTCAATTACGATGATAGGAAATCCAGACTATCCTCATTCTACTATCAAAGACAATATGCATCAGGAGCTAATATTTGATACCTCAAGTTTTCCAACAAAAATTAGTTATAATAAAGTTATTGATGATGCATATACTACTGGTAGTCATGATCAGTATTTAATCAGAACTATTGAATTCCTTTTCCATGTAACATTTGACATAAAGGATAACTATTGGGGGACTGTGTGTGAGAATTGGAATGAAGGAGATGGTGACAGTCGTTTTCATCCTGAGGCATGGTATGAGTATTTACCTATATGGATTCCAGGACCACCTGTTGATCCTAGAACTCTAACAGGACTGGAGGAATTATATGCTGCGGCAGATTCCTTAATTCAAATAGAAGAATATGAAACTGCTAAACAGGTTTATAGAGATATAATAGAACTATATCCAGAAAGCAAATATTCAATATTCAGTATGAGGAATCTATTACCCATGGAAACCGTTTCTGGACGGGACTTTTCCACACTCATGGAATATTATCTCACAGAACCAAACTGCAATATCAATGATGAGAGAACAAAATTAAGTCAATATCTTGCTAACTACTGTAAGATAAAAATGGAGCAATATCCTGAAGCGATCAGCTTTTTTGAAAATATTATTTCTGATCCGGATACTGAATTAGACTCGGTTTATGCAGTTATTGATGCGGGTTATACTTATTTGCTGATGGAAAACGAGGGTAAGTCCGGTTACATAGGAAAAATGGCAGAATTAAAACCGAAATCAGAAAAGGAATTTCGAACAATGAGAGATAAGTTATTATCCGAGTTGTTTGATATTAAAGAAATCGATCAAGGAGAACCAAATGTTGGAAATGCATTTGAACTTAATTATAACTTCCCAAATCCCTTCAATAACTCAACTACTATTTCTTTCTCACTTCCTATTTCCACACAAAACGCATACCTTAAAATATACAATGTAAGAGGACAACTCGTAAGGGAATTTTCACTTGATACGAAATCAGGCATAGGAAGTATTGCATGGGATGGTAATGATAGCAATGGGAAAAGATTGGGTTCTGGCATATACTTCTACAAACTCACTGTAAATCAAAAAGAGACTATTAAAAAGATGATTCTGATGCGATAATCTAAAAAAAAGTTACAAATCAAAGGAGTAGATACTTTTCATCTGCTCCTTTTCTTTATCACATTCAAAAAATAATTGTTTCCAAAAACATTTTCATTGACATTTATATATTCTAATTGAGACTGTGTCTCAATCTTAAAGAGTGTAATAAATGAATAAAAAAATAGATCAGTTCAAAAGCTTTTTAAAGAACAACAATTCACTCTGGTCATCGGAGCGAGAACAGATCACTCGTTTTGTGCTCTCTAACCCTGACCACTTTAGTGCAGATGATCTCTACCTGCAGCTCAAACAAAAAGAATATACCGTCTCCAGGGCTACCGTCTACCGCACACTCGATCTCCTTGTGAAAAGCGGACTTGTGGTCAAAACTCAACTGGAAAGCGGTGCTTATCTCTATGAACATGTGAAAGACTTGGCACATCACGATCACTTGATATGTAATAAATGCGGAAAGATCATAGAATTTCACTCAGATGGTATCGAATCGCTTCAAGAACAGATAGCAAAAGAGAATAAATTTCACATGACAGGTCACAGTCTCAGAATATACGGCATTTGCAGAGAGTGCCGGGAAGAAAAAAATTAGAGGTTATTGATGAATAGAATTCCACTTATAGAATTGAAAAAAGGCGAAAAGGCAATTATTGTTTCTCACTATGGCGGAAGAGTTTTCAGTAACAGGATGAGTTCTCTTGGTTTGCGAACCAATGCCGTTATAAAAAAAATTTCTTCACAGCTCTTTCATGGTCCGGTTACCATTCAAGTAGGAAACTCACAAATCGCACTCGGGCATGGTATGGCTCGAAGAATTATGGTTGAGAGGATTTCTGGTGAATAAAATCCTCCTGATAGGAAATCCTAACGTAGGGAAAAGTGTTATATTTTCACGTCTCACCGGCGTGAATGTCATTGCATCTAATTATCCAGGAACAACTGTTGGATTTACAAAAGGATATCTTAGACACGAGGGAAAGCGCTTCGAGATCATCGATGTGCCCGGCATATATACTTTAGATCCCACCACTCGAGCGGAAGAAGTCGCAGTACAGATGCTCGATGACATCAAAGATAACGAGCAGGCAATTGTTCTTAATATTATCGATGCGACAAATTTAGAACGAAATCTCCACCTCACCCTTCAAATGATACAAAAAAAGATACCGATGATCGTAGTTCTGAATTTCTGGGATGAATGCAAGCACACCGGCGTTTCTATAAATGTAGAAAAGCTCAAACAGGAACTGGATGTTCCGATCTTTACTACATGCGGAATCACAGGTGAAGGTATTAAGCATCTTGTGGATTCTATGGAGCAGGCAAAAGTCAGCACCCTGCAATTTAAAGAAGAAAATATCTGGAATGAAATCGGGCATATTATTGAGAAAACACAGCAGCTCACACATCGGCATCATACTTTGTGGGAGCGTATTGGTGATGCCTCCATAAATCCTATTGCAGGAATTCCGATTGCAATTATTATACTCACAATATCATTTGCCATTATTCGTTTTATCGGAGAATCTATAATCGGCTATATTATGGAACCGCTCTTTGATAAATTATGGACTCCGGTACTCATGAAACTCTCAGCACTTCTTGGTGGCTCGGGATTCTTTCATGATATTTTACTTGGTAAACTTGTGAACGGCTCTATTGCGTATGTTGAATCTCTTGGACTGCTCTCGACTGGCTTGTTCGTACCGCTCGGAATGGTGCTTCCATACATAATCTCATTCTATTTTGTGTTAAGTTTTGTTGAGGATTCCGGTTATTTGCCGCGATTGGGAATACTTATTGATAAGTTCATGCACAAACTCGGTATTCATGGGCTTGCGATCATTCCGATGTTGCTTGGAATTGGGTGTAATGTTCCCGGGGCTCTGGCAACAAGAGTCCTAGAAACAAGGCGTGAGAGATTTATTGCAGCGACCCTTATGGCAATCGCTATTCCCTGTATGGCACAGATAGCGATGATATTCGGGCTTGTCGGCTCTTATGGAGTCGGAGCGATATTTATCGTGTTTGGAACTCTCTTTATTGTCTGGATCGTACTTGGGCTTATTCTCAATACATTTATGAAAGGAGAGAGCCCTGAGATCTTCGTGGAGATACCTCCTTACAGATTCCCCTATATTCCCGGCTTATTGAAGAAAGTTTGGATGCGAGTCCTTTGGTTCATAAAAGAAGCTGTTCCCTTTGTTATTGTTGGTGTTCTCGTCGTTAATATTCTTTATTTTTCGGGCGTCATTAAATTCATCGGCAATCTTGCAGCGCCTGTGGTCAAAGGAATATTTGGCTTGCCAAAAGGGGCGGTTGGAGCACTTATTATCGGATTTTTGCGAAAGGATGTCGCGGTGGGAATGCTCATTCCGCTTGGGCTTTCAAAATCGCAGATGATCGTTTCTTCTGTCGTGCTCACCATGTACTTTCCCTGCATTGCCACTTTTGCAATATTGCTTAAGGAACTCGGCATCAAAGATATGCTGAAATCCGCAGGCATAATGATCCTTTCCACTGTTATTGTTGGCGGAATTCTCAATCTGGTTTTGTAGATAAAAAAGATATTTTTTTCTCTTTTAATTGAGATTGAGTCTTAATTTTATTAGATCAAAATTTATAATTTATGTTGGCTAATATCGGATTAAAAAATAAAAAGAAGGGAGGTGAAAAATGAATAATCCAAAAAAGATCGCACTTAATGCAGTCCTACTCTCAATCTTTTTCTTCGGGTATTACTTATATGCTTTTGGTTATCACCTGCCGGACAGGTAAGATCCCTTATCTACTTGCAGGCCTGTTTTTGCTTGGGTTGGGAATCTATCTCTTTATCATTTCCCAAAAAATGAAAACAAATAATTTTTGGAGCAATCATCAGCGGAATTTTTCTCTGGAGATTTTTCGGTGAATTTCTTGAAAATGCTGATTTATTCATCAGAGATGCAACTGTTGAAATCGCTCATTGGAATTTCCTAGCTGTACTCGGATTAATGATTTTTCTATTCCTGAATTTGAGAAAGCATTTACAGATTTCTGTTCAATTCTCTCTTTCCAGTTTCCTGTTCATCTGGTCTATGCATTATATAATGATCTTCCAATATGAAGTGCTTTCCCGAACTCATTTCACAACATACATAATGTGTGGAGTTTTCTTAATTTTAACAGGGCTTTCTATTTATAAAGTAAGGAGAAATAAACAAATTAACTCAGTAATGTTCTGGTCATATTTCGGGCTTTTAACTGCTTGGACAATTCTGGAATATGTCTGGGGTTGGAGATTGATTCCGGGTCCGTATGCTATTTAAAAGGATTTTGTCCTGCTTAAACGCCTTAAACATATCATAAAATACCCACCCCGTCCAAAATCCCTTGAAACCATTATCGTCAAATATACAGCTTGTTGTATTATCTATAAACATGTGCAGATGCGCATGAACTTTGGTGGCTACAAACAACATTAAAAATAATGAAGATGAAATAATAAATTTAGTGATGCCAATGCTATGGCTCATTGATGAATTAATCTAATTATTTAATGGGACAATTACAAGTCTAAATCCAAGATTCTCATTACAGAACAGTGGGCATGACATTCCAGTTATTGGATAATCTGAGAAGTTATTATTATCATTTTTTAAGTAATACATTTCTCTACATCCCGGTCCACATACCGACATCCTCGAATCCGGTGAAGCTAAAAGCCATTCTGCCACATTACTTTGAATATAATGAATTAAATATTCTCCGTTATCTGAAATTTCATTGCAAACTGGATTGCAGAGAGAGTCATTTTCAACAGAGCTTTTTGCGAAACAAACCTCCATTTGATATAATTCCGGTAAAGTTCCCCTCATCCAATTACAAAAGGCATTTGCCTCGAACCATCTGAGAGTTGTAACAGGTCCATAAATAAAATTGGATGAAGCAGATTTCCAATAATGCATTTCATCTAAGTTCCAACCGAAAGGGGCACTCATTTTGAATCTTCCTTGAAAATTCCAACCCACCTCCTGATTTTCCATTACTCCTTCTTTGACCAGCCAATATTCTTTAATCTCATAACCATCATCATTGATAAATGCTGCAAACTGTTCGTTTGACACTTCAAATTTGGAAATATAAAATTCCCCGGTTCGCTCAAATTCTATCAAATCATCTTCTATGACGGCAAGGTGTTTCCCTTTCGGAATCTTCAACATTTCATAATAAATCCGACCTTCGAATGTTAATTTTGGAAAGCATACATACTGTTCTAAATTGAAATCATCTGGCAAAAATGCGAGATCGATAAAAATCTTATAATCCTCTTCAGGTGAGATAATACCAAAGCTGCCCTTCATTGTATCATTTTTGATTGTGAACAGCTTTTTAGAAGATCTTTCGAAAATATTAATTCCAATATCTACACCATCTTGAAAGTTATCAATATTATAGGATATAATTAAATATTCCTTATCCATCTTCACTTGCACGTCTGTTAACATAGGAGGGGAAAATGCATTAATCTTAAACGGTATTGACAACAATATAAAAATCACAATTATATATTTTCTCATACCCGTTATCTTTTTAAAACTGCTATCGGTGTCAAATATATCATGCAAAATAAATGTTGTAATTATTATGCTTTCTGCTATTATTGTAAGTAGTTCTACCTGCTGAATTTTGTGATCGAAAATCTATTCTCTTGACAATCAAAAATAACAAATTGAAAAAGTTATCACGCAAGGTGAATAGATCATGAAAAAAATTATCATATTTTTACTCGCAGTCCTACTTGCCATCATGAGCTGCTCCAAATCTTCTGAAAAGCTATTGGTTATATACAGCTATCATCCTGAATATGAATGGTGCCAGCAGGAAAAGACGGGCATCGATGATGTCTTTAAGGACAAGAATGTCATTATTGAGTCCTTTTACATGGATACAAAAAGAAAGACAAATAAAACATGGGAAAAGAACGTAACGAATGGGGCGCTTCAGAAAATCGATTCCTTCAAACCCGATCTTGTGATCGTGTGCGATGACAATGCCTGCCGGCTCGTTGCAACGCAGTTTATTGACAAGAGACTCCCCTTTGTCTTCACGGGAATTAATGAAAACCCGAAAGTATACGGCATGCCAGCAAAGAATATTACTGGTGTTGTAGAACGCAAACTCATTCACGGCACTATCGATCTTTTGAAGAAACTTATTCCCTCCGTAAAAACAATTGCCATTATTACTGATAACAGCTCTACATCCCAGGCGACTGTTGGCAGATTTACCCAGGAAAATTTCCCTGTAGAATTATATGAAGTACATAAAACCAACGCTTATGATGACTGGAAAAAGTACGTAAGAAAGATCCAGACAGAAGTTGAAGCGCTTGGTATTTATTTGTACTTCACTCTTGAGGAAGCGGACTCTGAAGAAAGTGTCCCTGATGCGCACGTGCTGAAATGGACATTGGAAAATAATACACTTCCCACTTTCAGTTTTGAAGATTTCTCCGTGAAAAACGGTGTGCTTTGCGGGGAGACCCAGTCGGGTTTTGAACAAGGAAAGGAAGCCGCACTTATGGCCAAGGAAATTCTCTCCGGTGCTACTCCCTCTAACCTTCCGGTAAGAATGCCCAAAAAGGGAACGCTTATGATAAATAAAAAAACAGCAGACAAATTAGAAATAGTCATTCCCGAAGATTTAAAACAAAAAGCAAAAATAATACATTAAATGTAATTCTGAAAGGAGAAATCTATGATAAGAGTCGGAATTAACGGATTTGGAAGGATAGGGCGGCTTGTGTTTCGTGTGATGATGAATCGTAAAAATATTAAAGTCGTTGCTGTAAATGATATTACAGATGCAAAAACTCTTGCTCAACTTCTGAAATACGATTCCTCCCACGGCAAATTCCCCGGAACTGTAGAAGAAAAGGACGGTTCGCTAATCGTTAATGGTAAGGAGATCAGGGTCTTTGCAATTAAGGACCCCGCAGAACTCCCCTGGAAAGAACTTGGCGTAGATGTGGTAGTCGAGGCAACAGGTATATTCCGCACGCGAGCACAGATCGCCAAACATCTCGAAGCTGGTGCAAAAAAAGTTCTGCTCACCGTTCCTGCAAAAGATGAGATCGATGCAACAATTGTGCTCGGCGTGAATGACTATATGCTCAAACCCGAAGACAAGATCGTATCCAATGCATCTTGCACAACAAACTGCCTTGCACCTGTGGTAAAAGTGCTTAATGATAATTTTAAGATTAAATACGGGCTTATGACCACAGTTCATGCTTACACAAATGATCAGAAGATACTCGACTCACCACACTCGGATCTCCGTAGAGCTCGCACCGCTGCATCTAATATCATACCCACAACAACCGGAGCTGCAAAAGCAACTGGAAAAGTTATCCCGGAACTGAACGGAAAGCTCGATGGTATGGCAATGCGCGTGCCTGTGCAGGATGGCTCGATCGTTGACTTCCTCTGTTTAGTGGAGAAAGATACTACAGAGGAAGAGATCAACAAAGTAATGAGATACGCTGCAATGGGTGAACTTAAAGGAATACTTGAATATTCCGAAGAACCTCTTGTCTCAACAGATATTATCGGCAATCCTCATTCCAGCATCTTTGATGCACCGCTTACAAAAATAATGGGTGGGAACTTCATAAAAGTAATCTCTTGGTATGATAATGAATGGGGTTACTCTAATCGCGTGGTTGATCTTATTGAGAAGATAATGTAATATTAGAATTGTAATTCAAATATAAAAAGGACGATTCTTTAATGATCGTCCTTTTTTTTAAGTTTCTTTTACCAAAGATAATATTTCAAATCTATAGATAAATCAAAACAGGGATCGGGTGAAGTGCGATATTTATAGAAAATCATACTCAAACCTGATACAAGTTTATTGAAAATGTTTTTTTCGGAACCTATTCTTACACCATAATATGCATTCCCTTGCTCCAATGTTGTATGAAATTCTTTATCAGTAAAAAGACTAATATATGAAGCCCATGTAAGACTATGCTGAAACAAAAAATATGCATCAACATCAATTGAATAGCTTTCGTCATCGAGGTTGCGGTTACATCTTGTACGTAAGTTAATTTGCTTGTTCAGTCCCCATGGTATACGATATTCAGCTGAAAAGGTTAGATACCCATTTGGTTGATCCTTTAGATAAAAAAAGGCATTCATATATCCAATCTTAACTTCCCAACCACGCGATCTGTAGTAAGCTGAATATACAGAGCTAGTAAGAATCCTCTTCACTTTTAGCCCCTGATTTGGCTTCCCTATCATTTCTGCAACTTTTTGAAAGAATATTTCCCCCCATGTATCACGATATTGAGTTTTGTATACCGATATTTTATCAAGAAAAGTGGCAATCACTAAAATACGATTTTCATCGAGTTTAATGTCTAATTCTTGCAAAAGACGTATTGCTTGATTAACAGAAGAACAATGAACAATCCTACCAAGCCCAATTCCGGCTTCTGCCATAAAAAATGTTCGGCACTCTTGTTCGCTCTGTGCAATTATATCCAACCTAGAAACACTCCACACATTTAATAAACTCAAATATCTTGTTGCGCTAAATCTATTTTTACTGTTTATACTTTTCATATCAATGGTAGACGTTTTACCATCAATTTCTCTATTCCTCTTCATCCATAGACCATTAATCTCTCCCCAGTAGTCAATCGTACTCTTTTCTTTTTGACTGACAAAGTTATAAACTAATGTGCCGCCTACATTTAAGTCAGAATCTTTACCATGTATTTGCCAGTCTAAAATTCTTACGGGTGACAAATATGCATGTGAATACGAATATTCAGGGATTGGAAATTTATACCAGATCGAGCTGTCGAGAGCAATACTTTTTAATGGAACGAAGAGGATAATGATTATAAGGAATATAAGGGGCTTTTTCATGTGCACTCCTTTCTGTTTTTTTTGTGGTTTTCTTTATCCACAACTTTATTTTTTTCCATCATAGATTTATTTAAAACAAAACTTCATTGATAATGAACTTGCAAAACGGCTCTCTTTTCCTGTGACAATAAATGGCGCGTTCCAAAGCAGATCATCGTATATCTGCCAATCTATACTATACTTCCCGAATTGCAAACCGATACCAAAACTATAAGAAAAATCAGAATCCAAATAAGACAACTTGGATTCTGCATCTTTTGATAAAACATATTTCTCTGAATCGTAATAAAATGTTTTTTTAATGCCTGCACGGAAAGTAAACCACTTCGTAAGATATGTTTCGAGTCCCAGCTCCACCTTAGGTAAAATGAATTTTGTAAAATTGCCTTCCCGGGTTCCTTTATTCACTTCATCTTTTGCTGAACGTGTAGTTTTTGTTAAAACAACTCCACAACTGGCAGCCGCAATTACGAGAATATTATTGTTAATACGATAATTCAGACCGATTCCCGGATAAGCACTTAATTTGCTGGATGATATCTTATTTTTGTGAACCGGTTGGGTCGGGTATGAAAGACTCGTTTCATGGGTTTCCATAACAATTTGAATGGCGGGATAAAGCACATATTTTTGAGTTTTTAACATTTCTTTTCGAGCTGCTAATTTTAGAATGAGCGCGTTGTCTTTTTTCTCATTAAAATTTTCATGTGTAGATATTCCGGTTGCAAAATGCATTTGAACGCTCACATCAAAACCCGACATTTCATATCCCATTTTTCCTCCTACACCAAATGTGGTTTCTACTAAAGACTCTCCCGGAGGTTCGAAATTCGAGTTATAATGATCCATCGCAATATCAAGACCAAGCCCAAAACCTTCCTTTGCTATATATATGTTTATCGCCTTCTCCAATTTTGCATATTGATATTCAAATTGAACGGGGAAATCCTTATTAATGTATATACCAAAATTGCTCCCAAGAAGTCTGAAATTCAAACCTCCCGAATATTGGTATCCATTGTAACTGGAATAATATCCATCGATGTAAGCATTGTTCATATATTGCGATAGGTAATGGGGGAAAATATCTGTGAGTTGATCGTCGTTATAAAAAATCTGGTTTACACCAAGTCCTTTTATCCTTCCTAGAGTTGCATGCGCTATGGAACAGATGGAGAGTACTATTAGAAAAGTCGTAAAAAGTCTTTTCATCAGTTTGTCCTCCTTATTAATCCATAAATCCTAATTTAAAAAGGGACGGTCTTTAACGATCGTCCCTTTATTTATAAGCTGATTAACTATTTGCCGAATGCATATTTGACTGTGAACGAACAAGCAAAATCACTTTCATTTCCGGTCACTATATATGGCGCATTCCACAGAAGATCATCACAGATTTCCCAATCGATCGTCCATTTTCCGAAGGTAAGCCCGACACCAAAGGCATAATCGAAGTATGAGCTATAATATGACACTTTCACATCATCTTTACAGCATTCGTCACCTTTGGATGAATAATAGTAATATTCCTTATTTATACCTGCACGAAGAGTGAGCCATTTTGCGAGATATGCTTCGAGACCGAGTTCTAATTTCGGTAAAGTGATCTTTGTGTAGTTGCCATCATAAGTAATTGTAGTATCGGAATAGACATATGACTCTTTTGACTTGGCTGTATGGAATCCACAGCTTACAGCGGCAATAACAAGCACTTCTTCTGTAAGCCAGTGGTTATATCCTATACCCGGATCAATGCTAAAACAATTATAGGTATCCTCTACGCGGTCATCAGTCTTGGTAAGATAGGTGCAGGTTGCCTTAGCTGAAACCATATCAAGTTCTACAGCAGGATATACCACTGATTTATCGGTTTCGAACATCTTCATTCGAGCTGCTCCTTGAACTAAAAATACATTATCTTTAACCTCTTCAACATGTTCTTCAGTTGATTTTCCTGTTGCAAAATGAACCTGTCCGCCTACATCAAAACCGGACACTTCAAGACCGATCTTTCCTCCGACGCCAAGAGTGTTTTCTTTCAATGAGCCGCTTGGTGAATAATTATCATTTGTATAATTATCCATCGCAATATCGAAGCCGAGACCAAGCCCTCCCATTGCCAGATAGAGATTCATTGCTTTTTCTAATTTCGCATATTCGTAATCAAATTGAATTGGAAAATTTTTATTGATATAGATACCAAAGTCATTGCCAAGAAGTTTGAAATTCAAACCGCCCGAGTATTGATTTCCATAGTACGAATTAAAATATGCATCAATATATGCATTGTTCATATATTGAGTAAGATATTGTGGGAAAATGTTTATCAAATAGTCATCATTATAGAAAATCGGGTTTACACCCATACCATTTATTCGTCCTTCTGTTGCGAAGGCAAATGTACAAACTGACAATAATATAATTAAAGCAATTATTTTTTTCATTGTACTCCTTTTTAATTTGTTATTTTTTTTGTTACCTACCTAAGACGTTAACATAATTATAAGCCGAAGCTTTGCTACACACTATTTATATCAATTTTAAATACTATGAGTTTTTCTCTAAAATTATACGCTCGATATCAAGATTTTTATAAAATTATGCTTTACCTGCTGATCCGAGCACGTTTTTATTCTTGTGCTCATACATAGCGATCAGCTCTGTTCGTGCGGGTCCAAGGTATTTTCTTGGGTCAAAGACAGAGGGATTTTTTGCAAGAAATTCACGTATGATCGCTGTCATGGCGAGTCTTCCATCTGAATCAATATTTATCTTACAGACTGCGGATTTCGTTGCTTTTCTCAGTTGATCTTCAGGAACTCCTGCAGCACCCTGCATATCGCCACCATATTCATTTATGATCTTGATATATTTGGGTATCACAGATGAAGAGCCGTGAAGTACGATTGGAAATCCGGGAATTCTGTGTTCGATCTCTTCCAGAATATCAAAGCGTAAAGGGGGAATTTCTTCTCCGGGTCCAACCTTGAATTTATATGCGCCATGAGAAGTGCCGATAGAAATAGCCAGAGAATCAACTCCTGTTCTTTTCACGAAATCTTCTACATCATCCGGATCTGTGTAGTGAGAAACTTCTGCCGAGACATCGTCCTCAATACCTGCCAGAACGCCTAATTCACCTTCGACAGAGACATCATGCTGATGAGCGTACTCTACTACTTTCTTGGTAAGTGCAATATTCTCTTCATAAGGAAGAGATGAGCCATCTATCATGACAGATGAAAATCCGGATTCGATACAGCTCACACAGAGTTCATAACTGTCACCGTGGTCAAGATGCATTGCAACAGGAACTTCTTTGCCCATCTGCTTCATCATCTCTATCGCACCCTGTCCCATGTAGCGCAGCAGTGTTTCATTGGCATAGTTTCTTGCGCCCTTTGATATCTGTAATATGACAGGAGAGGCAGTATTTACACATGCAGTGATGATCGCCTGGAGCTGCTCCATATTGTTGAAATTATAGGCGGGGATAGCATAATTGCCATCCACCGCCTTTTTAAACATTTCACGGGTATTTTTAAATCCTAATTCTGTATAATGTACCATGCGTTTCTACTCTTCCTCCTTTTCTTCGACATCGACCTCGACATCAACTTCTTCCTGCACAACATCATTTTCATCTTTCTCTTCTTCATCTTCTTCTTCAGTATCTTCTATCTCATCATCTTTTCTTTTGGGATAGAATTTATCCTGTGATGAGAGATAAATGAAGGTTTCTGCTGCGGTCATATAGTTGAAGAAATATGAATAAAGAATTGAAGCTATAAGAATCAGAAATGCGCTTATTATGAAACCGGGTATCAGGTAGTATCCTCCGATTCCGAATCCCATATTCAAGCCCGGGAAAAGAAGTCCGATAAATCCAAAGAATCGCGGAATAGTTATCTTTGCAAACTCCTGTCCCATAATAAGGTGAGCACCCCAGCTTGTCAGCGCTACAGCTCCCTGAACAACAGCAAATACAAAACAGAATGCAATACATCCGACTATCCATGAGAGCACATGAGTGGCAATGATATAAACACCATGATCTTTAATGAGATGGAATAAGCTGATAATGCTGTCCATTGCAGATTCCTGCTCCACACCAACAATGACTGCTCCATAGGTACAAGCAAAACAAAGAATGACAAGAGCCAGTACTGCAAAGAGTGAGATGGCAAAAGGAATCAAATACATGATCGAAAGCCACAATGAACCCACAAAAGGTATCATGCCGATCACATAGAAGAAAAGATAACCGAGTGCGACCAGTACGAAAAGAAGGATCCATCCTAATACATAAAACACAAACGTTTTTATGTGCTTACTCAAGAATTTAAATACGTCTTTCCAGCCCACAAATATCTCATCATCTACTACCTCAGTGCGGATAGAATATGCAATGCACATTCTCGCAATGAACATTATGAATGCAATGAGAATTATACCTATTATAGATTTAACAGAAAATAGACTCAGAGCGATTACCAGAGAGTCTTGTATTCCAAACGATGTAATCGGGGCAAGAAAAGCATCGAAAATAAGAAAGTAGGTAATAAGCCCCATAAGTATGTACGCAATACCTGATATCATCAAACGATGAAATCGAAATGTATGATTCCATGCTTTAAAGATATCCTTGAATCCGAAAACCTTAGCTTGTTTTTCTTCCATAGCATCTCCTCTGATGTTTTTCAATGTTGTTCAATGTTTACGAAAAAATTATAAATGCTGTCAATTATTTTCTTTTTTGTAATAAAAAATTTGACACGAATTAAACGAACACAACCAAGTTGAACCAATTCATTTTTGAACCAATTCATTTTATGGAGAATATATGACCGGATTAAGAGAAAAAAAGAAATCCGAAAGAAAAGACAGAATTTTTTCTGCGGCAGTTGAGCTTTTTAATGAGAAAGGTTTTTCAAAAACCTCTATGCAGGACATCGCCGACAAAGCTGATCTTGCTGTCGGCACTTTATATAACTACTTTCCATCTAAAAACGACCTGCTTCTTGATATCATGCAGGAAAAAATGGAACTCACAATTACCGGCGATGATGCACTCTTTAATGTCAACCTGCAAAATCATAATGCCAAAGATATTATTAAATCGCTATTAAAAAAGATCTTTAGTATCCCCCTGCTTGTTAACAAGGAAAGCATGAAGGAAATATTCATTGCAACCTTTTCTTCAAATATACACACGAAGAAAGGAATGATCCTTGATATTGAGCTTATGAAAGCTTTTCAAGGATTATTGGAGCGGCTCCAGAAAAACAACATGATCAACCCTGGAATTAATTCATATAATGCAACAAAAATTTTCTATTCTATATTACTTGTTCAGATGATGATGTACCTATTCGATCCTGAATTTGATAATGAAAAACTTTTTGAAAATACTGATGAGATAATTGACCTGATCTTTCAGGGCGTGAAACCATGAAAAAAGTAAAAAAGTAAAAAATATTGAACCACGAAATATACTGAATTCACATAATATGAAACAAATTTTGAGAATTAAGAATTTTATAGTTTTGTTTTCTAAACAGGATCTGGCTTATTATTGCGTTCCCAAGCAGGGGCTTGGCAACGAGTGTACGTTTGACTTTTCCCTAGTTATATTTTCGTGTCTTTCGTGGTAAAAAATTTAGGAGATATATATGTCTAAGATGTTCACAAAACGAAAAATTCTTTTCGTTTTCATTTCATTATTTCTATTTTCCACTCAACTTTGTGCATTGTCTTTGGATGATGCAATTTCAACCGCACTAAAAAACAATAAGAGTTTCACCGCACAAAAGTACTCATATCTGCAATACAAGTGGAATGAAAAGAATGCACTCACAAACTTTTTCCCAAAAGTTAATTTAAATGCATCTGCAGTCCGTATTGATAATGACACCTATAAAGAGGCAAATTCGACCTTCCACCTGAAGGTGTTTGATGCCCTCGGTGTTCCGACAGGTGATTATGTTCCGATTACTGTCGGTATGATGGCTGGCGGTGTTTATAAAACAACTTACATTACCGATCTTACAATCCGGCAACCGATCTTCAACGGGGGAAAATTATTCCTCGGATATAAGATCGCTCAGTTGAGCACAAAACAAGTACTGCAGAATCTTGCAAGCTCTCAGAATGATCTGCAATATAATGTGGCAGATTCTTATCTCAATATTCTTAAAATACAGGATATGATAAAAATCGCTAATAAAAGTCTTGCATCAAGCAAGGCACAGCTTAAGAAGATATATGATAAGTTTGATGTGGGAATGGTAAAAAAATCTGATGTGCTGCAATGGGAAGTAAAGGTAGAAAATGATAAGATCACACTGGAGGAACTCAAGAACGGTTTGTCTGTCCTGAAAACTTATTGGTACAATATTCTCGGGCTGGAATCTTTATCCCAGGCAGCGATGCCAGATCGGATTGCTCTTACTTCCTATGATAATGAGATTACGCTTTTGCATTCTATGTCTGAAGTAACCAAATTTGATACGCTGAGTTACGTGCTCTCTGTTGTAAAAGCGGAAAATCCTGACCTGAAAAGTTTCGCACTCTCAGAAAGGATCGCAAAAACAGCCCAGAATTTAGCTATCACTAATTTCCTGCCTTCTCTCAACCTTCAATATACAAAAACTTTTGACCAAGATGACAAACTCAATTTCGACGGTGCCAAGTCATGGAATATAGCTGCCGTCTTTTCTGTGCCCATCTTTCATTTCGGAACAAATATCACAAATCTGAAAAAGAGCAATTTCCAATATAAAAGCATACAACTCCAGCTTGAGGATGCTCGCGAGAAAATTCTGATGGCAGCAGAAAACAGTGTTTATGACCTTATTACAAAAGCAAAAAGAGTAATAAGCGGAAAGCTCGCTTATGAAAATGCAAAACAAAATTATAGTATCGTAAATGACCTTTTCGACCAGGGAATGGTGACGAATACCGAACTTATGGACGCCGAGGTAATGCTTTTTGGTATTGAGCTCAATCTTCAGACATCATATTATGATTTTGTTCTTGCAAAATATGCATTAGAAAAATTTACAAATAAATAAATTAGAGGATCAAATGAAACATAAAACTATAATCCTGACAATCACATTGATAGTATTATTTTTAAGTGCCTGTTCCAAAAAACAGGAAGCAGAACTCGAAACGATTGCTGCTGCGAAAAATTATGTAGATGTCGCAGAAGTTGAAATAAAAACTATTGAAGAAACCGTTACCTATTCCGGAACACTTGAAGCCGCTAAAGCCGCATTTGTCGGACCGGAACTCAGTATGAAAATCAATAAACTTCTAGTTGATGAGGGAGATGTCGTCACAAAAGGGCAATTACTCGCAGTAATGGACAACACTAAGCTCAAACAGGCAGAAGCACAGTTCGATATGGCAAAGAAAAACTATGACCGCATGAAATCTCTAAAAAATGCCGGTTCAGTGGACAAACAGACTTTTGATCAAATCGAATCCGCCTTCAAAACAGCTCAATCCGCATATGAGTTTGTAAAAAACAACACTCAAATAGTAGCACCGCTTGATGGGACAGTTACACTTCGGACAAAGCAGGAAGGTGAATCTTATTCTGCAATGCTCCCAAGTGCCTATGGAGATCCTGCCCTTTTCAGAATTGTTAACCTCGATGTTTTAAAAATGAATGTGAACATTTCTGATGTTGACATCAATAAAGTCAAAAAAGGACAGAAAGCATACATCTATGTGGATAGTGAGCCGGGACAGGCTTTTATAGGAACAGTATCTTTTGTTTCTCCTGAAGCAGATATGATGTCCGGCACATTCCCATGCGAAATCGCCATTGCAAACAAAGACCATGTTCTTAAACCGAATCAATATGCGGAAACTAATATTGTTATAAATGTCTCTGACAATACATTTGTAATCCCCAAATATGCACTTATCGATGAAGGCATTGTGTTCGTTGTAAAAAACTCAGTTGCCTCAAAGATAAAAATTAATACCGGTCTTTCAAATGAAAATGAAATTGAAGTGATTTCCGGACTTCAGGGTGGAGACATGGTAATTATCAATGGGGCAATCGGTTTACCAGAAAATTCCAATGTTGTTATAAGAAATCAATAATGCCCTGCATGTACAAGGAGAAAATATCATGAAATTACCAGAATTTTCGGTCAATAGACGAGTAACCGTTACAATGCTCACTGTGCTGGTGGTCATACTCGGACTTGTTGCTTTTTTGATGCTGGGATTTGAGATGCTTCCCGACCTGGACTATCCAACTATCTCGATCGTAACCTATTATCCCGGAGCATCGTCACAGGACGTGGAAGAAGTAGTCACAAAGCCGCTTGAAACTGCTATTGCCGGAGTAAAAAATATTAAGAATCTCAAATCTGAAAGTATGGAAAACATCTCTCTCATTCTTGTGGAATTTGTGTGGGGCACCAATCTTGATTTTGCAGCTCAGGATCTGAGGGATGCTATCGATATGAGTCTTGATTATCTTCCTGATGAGGCTAACCGTCCAATGGTTGTGAAATTCAATCTTGCAGAAATGCCTGTTATATATTATGGTGTGACCGGCATGGAGAATACATTTCAGCTTAAAAAAACACTTGAAGACGAAGTCGAACCCAAACTGAAACATCTCAATGGAGTCGCTTCTATTATGATGATGGGTGGAGACGAACCACAGAAACAGGTCATTATTGATAAAGTAAAGTTGGAACAGAACGGCATTTCTATTGATGATGTTGTGCAGGTTTTAAGGGCACAAAATCTCAATATGAGCGCCGGTTACGTCGATGAAGGCATTGATGAATTTATGATCCGTTCGCTTGGAGAATTTAAGTCCATTGATGAGATCGCCAATACTCCTATAAGCGTCAGCAAAAGTGGCAAAGTAATTTATGTGAAAGACATCGCACGTGTCGAAAATGGTTTTAAAGAAGTTCGCTATGATATACGAACTAACGGCAAACCGACTGTTATGCTCTGGATAAGTAAGGAATCCGGTGCGAATACACTCAAGGTTTCCAAGCTTGTTAAAAAGGAACTCTCTAAACTGAAAACAACTCTTCCCGGTAACATAGATTTTGTTGAGATATTTGATCAGGGAGATATCATAGCCAGGATAACTTCGAAAACCATAAACACGGTTATTTATGGCGGAATAATAGCCATCCTGATCATGTTCTTATTTCTAAGGAATTGGCGTCCTACTCTTATCATATCTCTTGCTATACCAATTTCCATCATTGCAACATTCATCCCGTTATACCTTGCAAAATATACGCTGAATATTATGACCCTCGGAGGTCTGGCGCTTGGGGTCGGCATGCTTGTGGACAACTCTATTGTGGTGATCGAGAATATCTATCGTCACCTCGAGAAGGGCATAAAACGCTTCGAGGCGGCAAAGATTGGGGCTTCACAGGTTGGCATGGCGATCACGGCTTCCACGCTTACTACAGTTGCCGTATTTCTTCCTATGATATTTGCAGGAGGATTTACGGGCCAGCTTGTTCGCGGACTCGCTCTTACAGTTTCCTTTTCACTTTTTGCCTCTCTGTTTGTTGCACTCACTATTGTTCCCATGCTTGCATCGGTCATCTTTAAAAAACGAGCTTCCGGTAAAGAATACAAACAGGTAACGGGAAAGTTTTTTATTAGGATCAGAAATTTCTATTTGCGAGCACTTCGATGGTCACTTCATCACCGCGGAAAGATAATACTCATTACACTTGCCTTCTTTGTACTGGCAGTCGTATTAGTTCCATTCATTGGTGCCGAATTCATGCCGAAATCCGATATGCCCATGCAAGTGATCAGTGTGAAAGCTCCGGTAGGAACAAGTTTAGAGCAAACAAGCAGTATCATCAAAGATATGGAGACAATAATCCAAAACATGCCTGAGGTTACTGATGTAATGTCTGCAACAGGCGCAATGACAGAAGGTATGGCTGCAGCAGATCCCACAAATCCCCAGGGTTCAAACGAAGCTCAAATTTTCTTCCGCATAACCTTTAAAGAGGAACGGGATGTGAGCTCTGAACAGATAAAAGAAACTATCAGACAAAAACTTCCTCAGCTCGAAGATGTTGATATCACCTTTACTGATATGTCCGGTGAGATGATGGGTGGATCCGGCGCTCCTATCTCTATTAAAATATTTGGCAAGGACCTTGATTATCTTCGCAAGATAAGCATGCAGATCGAGGAGAAAATATCTGCAATCCCCGGTATTGTGGACATACAAAATACTTATAAGCAGGCAAAACCCGAGCTTCATATTAATATCAATCGGGATAAGGCATTTCGATACGGGCTGACAACTGCACAAATTGAATCGGCGATCAGAACTGCAACGTATGGCACTATTGCAGGAATATTCCGTGAAGCTGGAGATGAGATCGATATTCTCGTTCGATATGACAAGCAAGACAGGAACAACATCAAAGACCTCGAGGAGATCACTCTGACCTCACCAATGGGTTTTTCCGTACCGCTGAAACAGGTCGCAAGTTGGGATTTGGGAGAAGGTCCTTTGACCATTTCCCGTGAGCACCAGACAAGAAAAGTGACCATCACGGCAGACCTTGCAGGTAAAGACCTGAGCAGTACTGTTCTGGAGATCAAGAAAGAACTTCAGGGTATTACAGATGATCTTCCGCTTGGATATTTTATCGAATACGGCGGTGCATATGAGGATATGAAAGAGAGCTTTCTTACTTTATTCCTCGCACTACTTCTTGCAGCCCTTCTCGTGTATGTGATACTTGCATCTCAGTTTGAATCTTTCAAGCAACCCTTTGTGATAATGTTCACGCTCCCCCTTGCTTATATTGGTGTAATCTATATACTTGTTGCGACCAGCACGACACTCAGCGCGATAACTTTTGTAGGAATTATTGTGCTCTCCGGTATTGTGGTTAACAACGGCATTGTTCTCATCGACCATATAAACCAGCTTCGCAGAGAAGGACAGATATCACAGGAAGCCATCATTCAGGCGAGTTCGGACAGAATGCGTCCAGTGCTCATCACTGCGATCACTACAATCGGTGGTATGATGCCGATGGCGATCAGTACCGGTCAGGGTTCCGAGATGCGCTCACCGCTTGCAATTGCGGTCATTGGCGGACTTATTACTGCGACATTCTTTACGCTTCTTATTATTCCAACAATCTATTCATTTGTTGAAAGGATTTCCTACAAAAAGAGCAAGAATATCTCCGAATAAATAGATTCAGTTAATTTTCATAAATTAGGAATGCTCCCAATGCGGGGAGCATTCCTATTATTATCGTTAAACCTTAAACTCCTTTGTTTGAAGTTTTATATTGCCCCTCTATGAATATAGATTCCATTTCTCTCCACATTAATATTGACACGATCTGTTTAAACTCTAAACTATCAATGAAAAAAATAAATGGAAAAGATAACTTATTATGTTTAAGAAAACTCATAAACAAATTGCTATTGAAAAAGCAATTCTCTCTCACCTTGAAGGGAAATCCGCGGAAATTGCAAAATATATTTTTAATGATCCGGAAATACAAACCCTTCAGGACTATGCAAATACTGTTTCTATAAAACGGCTCGGTTTCAATGATCACGGTCCGGTTCACATGAGAACCGCTGCACTGAATGCACTCATCATGTTCGACCTACTTCATGATGCAGGTATTAAGCTCAATCTTGAATCTGAAAAGCTGGGCACTTATGAGGATAGTGAATTATGCGTGCTGACCGCATCACTGCTTCACGATATCGGCATGACTGCCACTCGCGATCATCATGAGATTATTGGAATTATCTTTGCCGAACCGATCATCCGACGTTTGCTCGACGCTGTCTATAAAGACAACATCCACAAAAAAACAATTTTGAAAGCCATGATCATAGAGGGCATTTTCGGGCATATGGCTACAGAAAAGATATATTCTCTCGAAGCAGGTCTCGTTCTCATCGGTGATGGTTGTGACATGGAAAAAGGACGCTCGCGCATCACAACACTCCTCTCTCAGCAGCCGCGAGTAGGAGATATTCACAAATATTCTGCAAGCTCGATCCAAAAAGTAAACATTCTTCCTGGAAACAAGAAACCTATTAAGATTTTGATAGAAATGTCTCAATCTGCTGGTTTTTTCCAGATCGAAGAAGTGCTTTTTCCGAAAATCATTTCAAGTCCGGTAAAGCCCTATATCGAGCTTTATGGTCAGGTCAAAAATAAAGAAATGATGCAGTATTTGTAATTACTGTTCTTTGAAATCTCACTGGAGGGTTTTTTCTGTTTTAAAGGGAAATTTATTTAGAAAAGTGAGCATCCTGCTGATCGGATAGTCTTTCTCAACATAAAATACATCAAAATTATGAAGGGTGGAATGAAGCTTTTCATCTTCAATTCCCTTGTCACAAAATACAATGCCCTTTTCGTATTTTAGTAGTGAATCCACCAATTCTGCGTTATTCGGTAGATATAAGATGTGTTGTTTGTTTCTAGTGGTAAAAGAATCCCTCAAAGCGCTGAATTTAAATTTGCCAGAGAATACTCTGGCAGACTTAGTTTCATTAAAAATATTAGAAATATTTTTTAAAAAAATGCTGGTAGCTACCGGGCTTTTTTTTTGCTATACCGTTATTGGAGATAAACTCCCGTTCCAATATAATAGTTCGTTCCCGGTATAGGCTCGACGTATCCTATTTTCTTATATTCGGTATTATCGTTAGGTTTCTGCCAATAAAATTCCACAAATCCGCCGCCATTCCTAGCGGTTTCACACGATATTTTACCTACAAAATTTCCATGTCCATCCTGATAATTGCTTAAATCTTTTCCTTCCAGTTCCTTTTGAACGGCATGGGCAATATTGATGTTGTCATATGAATAAATGTAGAAATATCCGGTACTATCAGGATAAAAGCGGATGGGAGTGATGAAATTTCTCAGAAATTCAATTCGCTGCTCTTCATCCTGAATTTTGGATAGAGCTGCACCAAGTCCAACTGCCATCGTGTGGGTAACGTATTGGGCGATTTCTTTGAAATTGGTAGACTGATCTTCACCATTCAATTGGAAGGCAGCAAAAATGAGAATAAAAATTAACAATAATTTTAGTGTCAAAATACGCATTTTTCTTCTTGTTTTTTTTTGATTCTTTTAATTTTTCGAAAATTTATCCGTCAAGTGTTAAATTTACGTAAAATATTTCGAATCTTGCAATTGAGCTTTATGGCCAGGTCAAAAATAAAGAAATGATGCAGTATTTGTAATTCCCTATTTCTTACTTTTTGTTATCCGTTTTATGTATTGCCTTTACCGGGCATGCGTCTGCACAGATACCGCAGGATATACATTTTGCAGTGTCTATTACTGCCTTCCCGTCTTTCATTGTAATCGCACCAACGGGACATTTGCGGACACAGATCTTACATCCAATACAACTCTCCGCATCAACCACATACATTGATTGCTTAACTTCACTGGAATCGGCAACTTCTAACACAATTTCTTTTTCTATCTGTGCGGTGCTGTCCACAATTTCTATTTCGTTTATAGCACCAAATGGACATTGTTCGGCACAGATACCGCAGTCTATACATTTGCTTGCATCAATCACTGCTTTGCCGTTTATCATCTCAATCGCATCAGTTGGACATTTTCCACTTCGAACGCAAATCGTACAACCGATGCATTTTGATGCATCTACCTCAAACACCTTAGTCGCGCTCTGTGCAAATATAATAAGCGGTATTGCTATCAAAAGAACTATTATTATTGAATATATTTTTTTCATCTAACAAACCTTAGTCTCTATAAATACATTTACTTTTCTCTTTATCAGTTTTTGAGCACTGACGCACACAACTCATACACTTAATACAATTTACGTCAGATATTTTTTCATTATATCCAATGTCAATGTTCATCGGGCAGTAATTCAGGCAATTAAAACAGTTTATACTTGTGTGAATATTCCTAAAAATTTTATATCTTTTTATTCCAATAAGATCTGCGATCTTCTGGACAATATTCATAAGTGCTGCGTAAGGACAAAGATACCTGCACCAGAACCGCTCAACAAAATAGCCAACAAATACAATTATTCCCAGCACTACAATTCCAAATATTGTAATATTTTGAATATGAGCAATCGCCAGAATGGGACAAAATTTCATATACAGATACTGCACCCCAAGAAAAGCTGTTATCGCAGTAAATAAGAATACAAAATATTTGATAATGTTCAAATATTTATGAATTTTATAGGGTATAAATTGATTAAATTTTTTCTTTGTTTTTTTGGTAGAGTAGATAAGCTCCTGAATAGTTCCTATGGGGCATACATACCCACAAAACCACCTTCCGAAAAATAATGAGCTGAATGCAATTGCAGCTCCAACAATAACAGCAGCCGGGAAAAGGAAAGGTGTAAACTTCGCGCCTAACTTCCACACACCGAAACATACTGATGCATAAGGACAGTACTCGTGCGCGACAGTAAGTGTGCCCTTTATCAGCAAAACAAATAAGGATACAGATATCCCAAGTGAAACAAGCTGGATTACCCTTCTTACTCTAAGCTTATCAATCTTCATATTTATTTTAGAACATCAATATTATATTCTTTAATTTTTCTTGATAGTGTATTACGGTGAATCCCAAGCATTTCTGCCGCCTTCACCTTATTATACTCGCACTCTTCCAATATTTTCATAATATGTGCACGCTCTACATCGGCAATAGTTTTTGTATTTCCTTCTTTATCGAGAGGATGATATCTTTGTATCTCATCAGGAAGTTCTTCAATCTGGATCACGCTACTTCTTGTCAATGCGATCGTTCTCTGTATCACGTTCTTCAGTTGCCTGATATTCCCCTCCCATTGATAGTTCACCAGTTTCATGAGTGCTTCATGAGAAAAAGATATATCTACTTCTTTAGAATACACTCCAAGAAAATGATCGATCAATTTGGTTATATCCCGTTTTCTTTCACGCAATGGCGGAAGATGGATAGGAATTACATTCAACCTGTAAAACAGATCTTCTCTGAAATGCCCTAATTGCACTTCAGTGTGAATATCTCTGTTGGTCGCGGCAATAATTCTTACATCCATTTTTTTTGTTGTAGAGCTTCCAACAGGTTCAAATTCCATTGTTTGTAGCGTACGGAGAAGTTTTACCTGGATCGACGGAGCAATATCTCCGATCTCATCAAGAAAAAGTGTACCTTTATCAGCTTCTTCAAAACGCCCCTTTCTGTCGCGGATCGCACCTGTAAAAGCTCCCTTCACATGTCCGAAAAGCTCACTCTCGAGAAGGGTTTCCGGTATGGCAGAGCAGTTGACTTTTATCATTTTTTGTTTTTTCCTGGGACTGAGATGATGGATAATGTCCGCAATGACCTCTTTCCCTGTTCCGCTTTCTCCGGAAATGAGTACAGAAGCATCAACATGTGCAATCCTTTTTACAATGCTGAGGATTTCATTGATTTTTGGGCTGTCTCCAATAAAAGTCACTGGTAGTTCTTCATCGGCAATAACATCTTGAACTTTTTTACTTTCCTTCTCCACCTGAATATAATTCTGTGCATTTTTTATTTTATTCAACAGCATATCGAGATTGATCGGTTTCTCGATATAATCAAAAGCACCAAGTTTGAGCAGTTCTACCGCATTATCAACCGAACTATACGCAGTGATGATAATGACCGCAGTGAGAGGATTTATCTTTAAGATATTTTCCAGCACTTCTTTTCCGCTCAGTCCCGGCATCCGGTAATCTGATATCACCACATCCACGGGCTGCTTATAAAATGATTTTATACCTTCTTCACCAAAGGAAGCAGTGAAGATTTCGTGCCCTTTTGATTCGAGAAAATCCGCTAATATCTCTCTTTGAGATGCATCGTCTTCAATAACTAATATTTTCACTCCGCCTCCGATTTTGGCAGTCGTATTATTATCTCAGTACCATTTTGAGTACTGCGTTTAATATATATCTCCCCCTGATGGGCTTTTATTATCTTCCTTGAAATAGGCAAACCCAATCCGTTTCCGCGCTCTTTTGTACTGAAATAAAGATCCCATACTTTTTTACGTTTATCAAGGGAAATCCCGCTGCCGTTATCAACGATCATTATCGTCATTTCTTTATCCTTCTCAAAAAATTCTATTTGGATTTTCATGTTTTCTTGTTCCGGTAAAAATGATTCTACAGAATTCTTTATGATGTTGATCAAAACCTGGGTGAGTGCATCTATGTCAAAATACCAGAAAAGGTTTTTATTTCCTTTTATCTGAATATGTATGTTCTTATTTTTATATTCTTGATCAAAAATCTCAACAATTGTTCCTATGAAATCATCCACATTTACTTTTTTAATTTTCAATATGATCGGTCGAGAATAATCAAGAAATCTTTCTGCAATGCCGTTGAGCCGCTCAATCTCATCAAAAGATACAGACAGCCATTTTTGCAACTCCCCTTCTTTATCGGGAATGGCTTCATCTCGAATTCTTTGAAGTATCATCGAAATCGCATTAAGAGGATTTTTGATCTCATGAGCCACTTCTCTTCCAAGCTCTCCGATGCCTGCCATATACTCGGCTTTTTGGAGAGATTCCGTTATCCTGTTTATTTTAATATGATTGCGATAAAAGAGGTATTCCAGTATTAAAACACCAGAAAAAATTATCGAATAAATAATAAAAAGGAGTGTGCGGTTTCTTTTCAGAGATTCAATTCTGTCTACGGATACTCCAAGACGAAGAAGAATGGATTCAGAATCCTCAAGAGAGAATGGACGTACGATCTCAAGCACTTTTTTATTCTCAAAAGAGGTCTCGCGTGAGGCAATGGTTTCACTTTCCAGATTTGAGCTCAAAAATGCATCTGAGGATATTTTCTGCATTCGGTGCACATTTTCTGTTGCTGCGATGATTCCTCTTGAATCCTGAATGACGAGATATCGTATCTGTGGAAGTGTCTCTATTGATTCGCTTACCGTTGATATTTCCTGGCTGAGTTGAGAAAAAATAGTAGAAAGTTGAATCGGTTTGAGCAGCGAGAAGTAGTCTTCCTTTTTTATTGATGCAACGAACCATTTCTCATTTCGAAATGACACAATGTACACTGCTTCGGGATTATCCTCAAGTTCCAAAAGAACAAATTCTTCTGTTTTTGGCAGCTGGTCGATGGACACTTCTTGTGTGCAACCCTTGGGCAACGAAGACATAAGATTTCCAAGTGTATCAATTACACAGATATGATGAATAAGCATTTTCTGCCTGAGAGAATCACTTATCAGTGTACTGTGGTCCTCCATGACAAGATGAATAAGCATCTCTGCGCGTTCAAAAAAAAGAGTTTCTATCACATCCTGAGAATAGAGGTTGCTTTGAATGATATCATTTACAAGTTCGAGATACAGACGACCGTTCAACTCTATTGTTTTGTAAACAGTCTTAATATTCTGATTCTGCACATAATAGAGAGAAGCCCAGAGTAAAATAATAATAATAGATATGACCACGAGCAGGTATTTGATGCTCTTTTCTTTTTTTTCTACAGAGTTGTTATTCATATTATTTCTTAAAGAGATATCGTATCCCGATGCTGGATTCGTAGGTAGGAGCGGAATCAAACAAAACAAAAATGTTGTTTTTCGAATATAGTAACAAATGATCGCTGATCGGGTAATCTGCATAAACTGAGATCCCTATTCCAGTTTCAGAATAAGAGCTCTCGGCTGAAGAAGTGTTATAAATTTTATGTTGAACCGAGATATCCGGTTTTAAAAGCAGGTCATTTAAATAGATTGTACTTCCCATAAACATTTTATATAAGTCATATGCAAATGGATCGTACAATTCCGAGCTCACATAGATAAGCGAATCCGTAGATGTAATATTTTTGTTGATATACATTCCGTATTTGAGTCCGATATTTTTTTTAATTCCACGAGAGAAGTATAGCTCGATTGATGCTTTTGTCATTGAAATTGACGGATCAGATATATTATTGAAGTATCGATAGGTAAAATCAAAGTATGTGTGCAACGCAAAAGTTCGAAAGAACTTTTTATAAAGCAGGAAAAGTGCATTATTGATGTGGTCGAAATTTCTGTAATCGGGATAATATGTATAATCAAAAATGTCTCCATATTCAATAATATGGCGTTGTTTTTCTACAGTGCGATATAACTCCCCTGTTACTTTGAACTGATCATTCAGAGAATCTGCGGTGTTTTGATAATAGATATGCGCACTTGTTCCTCCCCACGGGAAGAAGATCTCCCCTAACGCGGAAATATTGCCCTCAACATCAGAACTGTCGAGAGGGGCTGCAATCTGTGATCCGATATCAATGTAGTAAGCATCATCGAAATACTTAAAGCTTCCACCCAGTATTCCCTTATTTTCAACCGCTTCATCTGTGCCTCTATGTAACGAACCATAAAAATACATATCCCCTTCGGAATTTTGTCCAAAGAGGAGTGGGGGAAATACAATAAGAATCAGAATGAGCCAGACAGGCATCTACTACTGACCTCCATGATGACCCGGGTTTCCCCCGTGTTGTCCGTTTCCACTTTCTCCTTTTTTCAACCCGCTTGATGAGCCGAACTCGCATCTGAACTGGTAGTCATATTTATAAGAAATCATTCTGTAGTGATGAATCTTTTGATGGCGAGAGAATATTCCCTTATTTCTCAAGGTTCTATTATCACAAATACCATCGCCGTCTTTATCTATGAAGATGTCAAACTCAGCTCCTCCATTTTTCTCTACGATGACAATCTCATCGGCAGATGCAGGCGTTTTTGTTGAATCTGCTGCATGCAAAGACACAGTTAATAATATTACAAATAATCCAGCAAAAATTATGGATTTCATTTTTACTCCTTAGAGAGAAAATTCGACGGGACCGAAATCCCGTCAATATTTCTTATTCTTGAGGAATTAATAGTGAATATGATGTCTTAGTTTGAGTGGCTCTGGAAAACCGATTTTGCTGCATGGTTCTAGTGCAAAATCAACAATAGCGCCATTTTCATCAATAACAATGTTCTCGATCAGAGTAGGCAAATAGGTATGTGGCTTAGTTGCTCGTGCTTCATAGTTTCCTTCTGGAAGATCAACAATGTTGTAATAACCATTTACATCAGTCACTGCATTATATACATTAAATCCATGACCACCATTGCCGCCACCATTGCCGCCGCCGTTTCCACCACCGTCCGGGCAGATTTCATCAAGGAAATGAAATCTAACGATAGCATTCTCAATTCCATCACCTGTTTCCATATCTGTTACATAGCCACTTACGGTGGCTGCAAATGCGATACTCACACTGAGTATCATCAAACTTACGAGTGCGATGAGTTTTTTCATTTTGATTCCTTTCATTCATTTCTATTCGCACTTATTCTGTATGCGAAAATCGTGCCAAAAAAATCATTATCCCTTTCGTTGTTCTTGCCAACCTGCTTCTACTTTGTAAGTTGCAAGTTATATTTTTTATTTATTGAATTTGAATTTCATTTTTGAGATTAATTTGTGCACAAAATTGGTGCAGTGATTTTATTAAAATGATGCATATTAATTTTCTGCTGATCACGGACAGCATGATAAACTCAGCCCTCGTTTCTACAAAGCAAGAGACAGACACTGCTTTAATTCGTATATAAATATCTTTTAATTTTCTTTGTGGGGGTCTTCTCAAAGGGATCTGGCTGCTCGATCATTTTAAGAATTCTTGAGAAAGATGACATGTTGCTATTGACTTCATTCCTCATCTTTTCAAGTATCTCTTCAATTCGCTTTGCGATTTGAGTTTCAGTCATTTTTTTATGTTTAAATTCTTTATCCAATTCTTCATAATTAAGATGAACACGTACAACAAGCTGTCCATTGTCCTGATAAACCAGGGATTCGAGCACATCGTCGTACTGATTTAGTTGCGATTCTATTTCTTCCGGGTAGATATTCTCTCCGCTTGGGCCAACGATCACATTTTTTAATCTACCAATTATAAATAAATACTCATCTTTATCCATATAGCCGAGATCGCCGGTTTTCAGCCATCCGTCTTCTGTAAATATTTCGTTTGTTCTATCCGGGTCTTTATAATAACCTTTCATCACATTGTCGCCCTTGACCCATATCTCGCCTTCACCTGTTTTCTTATCTGGTTTATTAATTTTTACTTCTACTTCAGGGATGATTATTCCTGTAGATCGGAATCGTGTATTTTTCACTCCACTGCCAGCAATCAGCGGGGAAGTTTCTGTCAATCCGTATCCAATCGCATAAGGAAATTTTCCTTCCCGCAAGAATTTCTCTACCTCACTGTTCAAACCAGCGCCGCCGATGCCGAAGAATTTCATCTCTCCTCCGAAGAACTTCATCACTTTTTTGGCTGCTACTTTATGAAGCTTTTTTCGCACAGCCGGCACTTTCATTAATAGTCTGATCAATCCGCTTTTGGATAATTGGGGAGCAATTCTAAGCTTATATATTTTCTCTATGACAAGAGGGACTGTGAGCATCATAGTAGGTTTTATTTTTTGTAAGACCGGAAGTAATACGCGGGCAACAGGCGGTTTATCAATATAATATATTGAAGCCCCGCGAATAAATGGAATGAGAAAACCAATGGTAAATTCATAGGAATGTGAAAGCGGAAGGATCGAGAGCAACCTATCTTCCTCTACTACATTTTGAATTTTGAGGGTTGCTTCCGCATCAAAAATTAAATTTTTATGTGTGAGCTCAACTCCTTTCGAATGACCTGTTGTACCGGATGTATAAATAATAGATGCCACATCGTCTTCTTTAAGGGAGCTCTGGGCGGGATATAGAAGTTTCATGGCGGATTCTCTCAACTTGGCAAATTCAACTTCCCCTTCCTTTATTAACTCTTTAAGTTTATCTACTGTTGTGTTTGGGGGTATTATACTGAAATCGTCAATATGAAATATTGTGCTCAAACTCCCCATCTCTACATCTTCCAGTTTGTTATACTGGTCCTGAGATATGAAAATCGCTTTTGCTTCGGAATGTATGAGAATATGTCGAATTTCATTTGCATGAAAATCAGGAAGGATTGGAACGGCTATCGCCCCAAGTGTCGTGATCGCAAAATACGCAATGCCCCACTGTGGTTTGTTTTCAGACAGGATTGCAACCTTATCTGCTTTTGCAATTCCTCTTTTCTGTAGTATCTTTGAGAGTATTTCTACTTTGCTGCCAAATTTTTCATAGGTGAAGGGTTTGCCACCCACCATCGAAACTGCAATGTTATCTCCGTAATGTAGTATGCTATTGCGTAGAACATTTTTGAAGGTTTTCTGTTCATTTTTCTTCATTTTTATCCTTATTTGTCTTCATGTAGCAATAAAATATTTATATTCTGATCTGAAAACACCAGCTGATTACTAATCAGCAAGAAATAATTGTATATATCCTGTCAATTTAAATGTTATTAATTGACGCTTATCCAAAAATTTTCACAGAAACGTCAACTCCGTTTGTAGAGATTTTATTGCATACTTTTTGAACTTATGTTCACGATTTATTTTTCATCAACCGGGAACAATACGAGACGAAAAGTGATCTTCTGTAATAATTTTATTTGATGACTTTTACCATTTGTTTTCCTGATAAAGCTTTCACATAAAAGAATATTTTCTCTGGAATAGTAGCATACATTTTTTTCCATAGTACTCTATCATCAGGATAAGTGAATTCTCCGCCAATAACTTCTGTAAAATTCCCAGAAAGCTCGTTGGAAGAAAAAACTCTATAGAAATTAGCTCCCGCTACGTTATCCCAGCTTATTGATATAGTATCAACACAAACGCTTATCACTAAATTCTGAGGGGCAAGCAAGTAACCTTCGACTTCAAGTTTAACTGGAATTATAACTTCAGGTTCATCAGGATCATCACAAGTAATATTTACATTGGCATAATAAGTCCCATAATCTAAATACTGAGCATCGAAAGTAAATGTGATATCTTTTGTGAGACCTGCAGGTATTGAATCTGAATATATATTTGCGCTTAACCAGCTCACATTAATATTAGCCGCATAAATGATGCTATTGTAGAGTAAATTATAATCATCAGTAGTTGTAAGATATTCCGGAAGATTTGATATACAAACCCTATCTTGATAGACTGTGACAGCCGCTTCATTATTCGACGTTTTAGCTATGATTTGTGCTCCATCAAGCGCATCGAACCAGTTGCGGGTATTAGGAACAGAAGATTTTAAACGACCTGGCGTATAGGGTGCTGTGATATTATCAAAGATTGGATGCCCTGTGTTAATACTAGCATATTCCGTAAATATTCCTCCTGTGTAATTTGATCCCTCATTCCATTCATAAAACTGTGTCGAATCAAGTCCAACAAGTGGAGCTAAAATATTTTGATCTGGAACTAAATACGTATTAAATGTTCCCGCTGTAATTATTAAACCATGACCTTCATTAACATATTGGATAATAGCATCCAACTCAGAAGTAGTGAGTGCATAAGTGCCCGTCCATGCATCACTTATGATTAAAACATCAGCTTCGGCGTTTTGTAAATCATCATAAGAAATATTAGATTTATTAAGAGTAGTGTAATCAATATATAGATTGGGGAAATTTGAATTAATGTAATTCCAGGTTGCAGTAGTATTGTCTGCCCCCCAACTATCGAGAACAAAAGCTTTCACGATATCTTCTTTCGAATTTTCTGTATATTTAGACAAAGGTTCCCAAATGTTGTTTAACATTATATCGAAATTTAAGACTCCAAGACCACTATTCTCGATAGTAAGTATTTGATTACCTGTATCACCTTGATTGAGATTTTGTGTTAAAGAATCCACAGGAACATTTATATCTCCAGGATGGATACCAATACCATACACATTAACTTCATAGATGGATTCATCAGGATCATTACTATAAATTGTAACTAATCCATCAAAAATACCATCATCATCAGGCGTAAAAGTAATAACTACTGCCTTGCTCTCTCCAACAGTTAAATTGAAATTTGTAATATCTACATCAAATACGTTAATATCTGATTCAATATCAGTTATGGTCAGTGTATCGCTTCCCCAATTTGTTATTATCAATGTATCTGCATCAAAATATGCAACATAAGTTGTTTCAAAAGTTAATGAATCATTAGATACTGATATGTCTGAAGCACCAGTAACTTTTAATGTAGCATCTACATCAAATTCAGGAGTAACCGGATCATTGCTTGATATGGTAATATCAGCTTCATATATTCCATCATTCAATCCAAATCCATTAAAATTCAATTCTAAATCCACTGTCGAACTGGGTGATATAGTTCCAGAAGCTGGATTAAGAGCTAACCAAGTGGTTCGAAGACCACCAGTTTTACTTACAAATTCGTTCTGCTGAGCTTCTGTTATATTTTGGATTGACCAATCTGTGCTATAATCTGTATCGGTTTCAGCACAATCTCTGCCCAGGGAATGGCTGGTATTAGGAATATCAAGAGGTGCCGTTTCAAACCAAAAAGTGCCTGCCGGGGGATTCTCATCGCTCCCGCCAAAACGCATAAAATCAATTCCATTACCAAAATTATCTGTTAATGAACAAGAACCTCCTCGTGTATAAGACCAATTAATATTAAGAGATGTATGTATATATATAGAATCATTTGTTCCAGAGTTATCCAGTAAAACAGCATAAGCTCCAGGTGATAAGTGAAACTCCGGTAATATATATGAATCACTCAAACCATCATTTGATGTCCACGAGAAAGTCCAACCCTGAAGATTGCATGTATCTGCTGTACCATTGTATAGTTCTACCCAATCTGGACTACCAGTATAAATTTCATTTATAACAATATTAGAGTTTGTTCCATATCCCATAACCTGCCAGTTAAGATTGCTACCGCCTGTATTTTCTATTGTAACAATTTGTGTTGTAGTCTCACCGGTATATAATTCGGAATAAATAGAATCTGGAGATACATCAATTACTGGAGCTGGAATACAGTTCCCCTTTAGAGTCAATTGAACATTTGGTGCAGTTGGATCGTTAGTTTCCATAGTTAAATTATACTCAAAAGAATCAACTACAGTGGGTGAAAATGAAATTAGTAACATATCATTCTCTTGGGGTGGAATTACAAAAGCAGTTGTATCAACCTGGAATGCCGGATTGGTAGTTTGTATATTTTCTATGACCAAATCAGCTGCAGCATCACTCCCAATATTTCTAATTTCTAACTCTAAAGATTTTGAGGTAGTAACTATAACATCTCCAAAATCTAAATCAGGATCGGGAAAATATATTTCTGGAGGTTCCTGGATATATATTGAACGATATGCTTCTCTGTTAAACGAACCTGCAGAAGCAGTAGAACCTGAAGTAAAAACATTAAATGCATAGCTTCCTATGAGTGATGTATTAGCATAATAATTTCCATAAATACCGTCATTTGCATTCTCATCACCATGATTGCCATCATCATAAAAAATAAGTGTATCTATTTCTCTCTCTGAATAATTTTTATTACCTTCTTGAATCCATTTTTCAGGCATAAACCCTTTTTTCTTATAATCGTACATTTCACTGCTTGATTCCTTCTCACTGGTTGAGGGAGTTTCTATGATTGCATACACTTCAGCATTTAGGATTGGAGTGCCACTCTCGGTAAGATCCGCAGTCATATTAACAGTGTCATTTCCAATATAATTATCATTATCAAATGCAACATCAAGTTCAATGCCAGTGTTACCTGAAACTGACACAACGTAATCTTCCGTGCCGTTTATATCTACTCCAATTACTTTAATTTTCCACAAACCTGAATCTGGATAGGTAATTGTAAAAAATTCAATTGCAGGAAAACTACTAAAAGTCATATCTGGATGGGTGATGGTATATGCTGAATCAACAACTATACTATCTGGAGTAATTAGTTCTAAATCCAAATCATTTCCACTATCCTGCCAAAGCAGTGAAAATTTTGCTTCTTGAACAGATCCATCTATAAGAACATCATGAATTATTTCTTCTTTACCACTTGATATAGTACCCCCTCTTAAGGCAATTTGCTGGCGTCTTGATACTTTATGCATTATAGTTACAAATATTTCACATAATCTATAAACACTTGGAGAGAATGAGTAAAATCCACCAGTTTGACTTGCAATATAATTCAATAGAAATCCATCTGCATCACTTCCCAGACCAATCGTATAGATATCGGTTTCTTCTGGGATAGAGGGTAAAACATCAGCAACCATCGGTGCAGTATTTTCTTTTCCATCACTTAATAATATCATAGCTTGAGGATAATTAGGATGTGGACTAGCATTTAATTGACCTTGACCGCAATAAATGCCCGAACCAATAGATGTATTTCCACCTGTTGTGATTGCATTAATAGAATTTTGCGCTAAATACTTGATAGAATCACCAGTTATGGTGGTGATAGTGAAATTCGGAGTGGCTGAACTTGAAAAACTACATACTGCAAGATTGTCCCCCCTATTCATCATTGCAACAAATTGGTTAGATGCATTTTTTGCCTGTGTAATCTTATCACCTTCCATACTTCCTGAGCGGTCTAACACTAATGCCGCATCTATTACACCACTGGTGAAATGATACAAAGCGTCATGGGTATTTGGTGCAATTCTGTCCACATCAAGTAAATGGTACCCACCTGTTGTTACACCCCAACTATGAAATTTTTCATGATGAACTGTAACAGCTACTTCAAAGAATCCTGTTCCTTCCCAATCAAATTCAATTTTTTTAACTTTATCAGCATCAACCCAATGAACATTACTAATTGTAACAACACCAGCAGTAGCGAATGTTAAAGCTTCATTAGCTGGAACATCATCATGACAGTAAGTATCCACTTCAAAATAACCTGTACCAGTCTCACCTACAACCGAACCATCTTGAGGATAATAATTCTTTGGTGAAGGGCATAAGGTAATTTCGGCAGTGGCTGGTACAATTTTAAATTCCTTCTTATGCTCCGGCATATGATTATACGCCTCGTATGCTTTTCTATATTGACCTCCATCTATAGTTCCATTCATTCTTCCTAAAAGTTGTTCATTATTGTATTCACAGGCTGAACCGGTTGTTGATATATTATAACCAAAGCTTACGCCACCTCCACAAGCAGCCACCCATCCATTTTCATAACTAAAGCAACATGACAGTATGGCAATTGCTTTTGACTGTGTGAGGATAGGTTCCCAATAAGTTGTAGCCCAATCTGATTTAGCTATTGGAGACCAAGGATAAAGTGTATCCCCAGGACTTACTTCCCATATTAACTGACAAGCGTCAATTAACGTATCGTTATTACACCAAGTAATGACTTGACCGAATGTTTTAAGGTAAAGAAATGATAATTCTCCTCCATCTGTTGATTTAAATCCATGTGAAGCCCAATATAAAATGTCACCATACTTCATTGACTTCAAATTTTCATAGGTCAATGTTCCACAGCTACTATCATATTGTGTGTCTTTATACTCAATAACTGTTGCATTAAAATCCTGATCTTTTACTTTATCCACTACTCCCTGGATTTCTGTTGAAAAATTATCAAATGCATCATCGTAAGTATAAGCACAACCAGCATAAATAAAAGATCCATCAGGGGAATATGCTGTTCCTCTATCAGATTCATCAATATTGTTACCATTCAACATTGCTTCATTTTTGGCTTTAATCATTTTTAAATCTAAATTCTTCTCAATTGGTTTGAGGGCATCGGCACCATACTTATCCCTAATCTTTTCCCTAACAGTATTTAATCTGTTTTCCAGTTGTGAGTTTGTAGAAAAATTTTTAACAAAGTCTGTGCATAATTCTCTATTTACTCTGGGAAATACTCTAAGAGATATTAAGTCATCTACTTTCTTCTCAATTTCGAGATTTGAGTTCATAACCTGTAAGATTTCAGGTAAAAGATTAGCTGCTTTTCTCTCTGCGAATGAAATCTCATTATCATTTGAGAATATAATAAAAAGATCTCCTTTTTTTAGTCTATTTACATATCGTTTAGCGCGTTTATTGATTCTTTCAACTAATTCATTCTTGGTTGGTGGTCCACTACCCTCAGGACCCCAGATCTCATTTACATGTCTCATAACTGGTCCACCAAACATAATACGGTGTTTCTCACCCGCATAACTCTCTATAACCCAACCTCCACTGGGTTTCTGATATAAACCCTTAACATAAGGGAGTGCTCTCAAATACTCAATAGTTTTTTGAAACGCTTCATTATAATTGTAATGGGTGAATAAATACCATTGGAGTGCTGCATAATATGGAATACCTTTGGTGGGTTCCCGCATTTTTGCTGCTTCAGCCAAAGTTGTGTATTTGTTTACATTTGGTGGAATACCGGGATCATGATCGAATGCATATTTATTTACAACTGGCCAAGTAAGCTGTTTGGTTACCTTATTCCCATTTATATACACAGCTAAATCCTTTGCTTCTATTGTATATGGTGCTTCTATATACTTACCATCGTAAAAAACAAATCCCGAATTAATAATTTGATGGTCAACATAATCATTACTGTAAATATAACCTGTAAATAATGTGAGACAGAAAAAACAAAATAGTGTTATTATAAAATACTTGCATTTTTTCATCTTTTTCTCCTATAATTTTTAGTTAAATAATTTTGCTCGCCTACATAACAATGTACCATTTTTATTATGCAATTTTACAATTCATGGAGAAGCGAGGTACAGGTAACAACTAACTATAAATTAGCGAAAAAACCTTTTCTGAAACAATCTTATCAGTGCCTAAACAATATGGATTACGCTTCGGATTTACATCATGCAGATAGAAAATATTTCACGGATATTTTACTGCCAATTTTTTTTACTTATTCTCCTCTTTTTTGTCAAGATTTTCTAAAAAATCATGCATACCCCCAAAATTTATTACAGATATGGCATCTCCGTTTGCAGAGATATTATTAATGATTTACTTGCAGCATTTGCAGACGTTTGTATAATTTGATCATAAAGAGTAGCGTGAATAAACATGAATTTAAACTTTTTCCTCGTAAAGACGTCTAACCAAATAAACGAAAATAGAACATGGATTCGAATCGACTCAATCAACTGATTGAAGAAAATTATCAAAAGATCTTCCTGCTTGCATTGAAGATGTTGAAAAATTATGAAGATGCAGAAGATGCCACTCAAGATATTTTTTTAAAAGTCTATGAAAATATTAATTCATTTCGAAAGGAAGCAAAATTCACGACCTGGATTTACAGGATCGCATTGAATCATATCTATTATATGAACAATAAAAGAAGCAAAGAAATCAACCAGTTCCCGGGAGCCCACGAAATGCGTACGGAGATGAATGCAAATCCCTCATCTCTTCTTCATGAAAAGGAACTCTTTGTTTCACTCGAAAAACTGATCAATTCTCTTTCTCCGCGCCAGAAAGAAGTGTTTGTGATGCGATATTATAATCAGCTTCCGTTTAAAAAAATCGCACAAATATTACAAAAGAATCTCGGAACCGTGAAAAGTAATTATTTCTTTGCTATGCAAAAGATAAAAAAAGATCTACAGAATCAAAACCTGATCGAATTTCGGGAGTAACTATGAAATGTATTGATAAAAATATTTTACTCGATTATTTAAACGATGAGCTTTCTTCACAAAAGAAAAAACGGATTGCCACACATCTTTTGGAGTGTGAACATTGCAGAGAAGAGCTCAAGGAATGGAAGAATATCCTGGATATTACCCAGGAGTTTGTTGATCAGGATGTAAAAAATAATCCTGTCCCTCCACATGCGCATATCACACAAAGGTTTGATAACCTCCCTCAGAAACAGGAAAAACCATTCTGGATTCGATTCTGGGCAAAGCCCGTACTTGCAACTTTTTCAATCCTCTTTATAGCACTCATGATCTACTTTATTTCACCGAGAACATTACCCGAATCTAAAGAAAATTATTATGTGATCGACAATGTTACATATACGGAAACCATCTCATTGAGTGATGGGTATCTTGACAATCTTGAAACAATGTATCTTCAGGAAATCTACGAGAACGAAGACCTGACACATGATATTCTTTATGGGGATTGGCAGTATTATGAAGAAGTGTTGGATGACCTTAGCCAAGAAGAATTACAGGAATTAATCGATAAAATGTATGATAATAGTGTGACATAATTTAGGAGCTATAATGAATAAAAAGATATTACTGCTTGTTATAGGAATGTTGATATTTTCCACAACTATGTTCGCTCAGCCAGGATTCATGCACCCTAAGGACGAGCATAAGAAAGTCATAACGCAGCTCAGGAACCTCGAACTTCTCAAAACTCTTGATCTTACCGATGAGCAAAGCATGAGAGTTCTTCCAATTATTAAAGATATTGATAATCTTATGAGTGATTCCTATGAAGCCCACCATGCGATCATGAATGAACTGGAAATTGCGTTAAATAATAATGATAAAAAGAAGATCACAAAAAATATTGACCTCCTTCTTGCACAGGAAAGTGAACTAGACAAAAAGAAATCTGAGCTTTACAAAAAACTTCGGAATGAACTTGGTGAAGAAAAATTCGGACGCTATCTTATCTTTATGCAAAGTTTTGGAAGAGATCTGCAGGACAAGATCAGGATGATGAAGGAAGGAGATAAGTTCCAGGCGCATCCTAAGATGGATAAGAATAAATAACTAAATTCCAATTGCAAATTTTATAAATGCTAGATGGAAATTTGAATAACTAAAACCAAATATCTAATTTCTAATACCAAATATAAAAAGATTAGTCATCAGAAATTTTGTTTTGGTATGCTTTGCCATTTAAGCTTTGACATTTCATTTGTAATTTGAAATTAGGAGTTAGAAATTTTTATTTACTATTTATATGAATGTCTGAAAATTGATTGCTTTGAAATACACTCACCTTTTTCCGCTTCACTAGCTCGAGTACGGCAAGGAAGAAGGCGATTATTTCAATCCGGCTGCAATGTTTTACGAGATCTGAAAAGAGTATTTTTTTATGGCTGCGAAGTAGCTTACTTAGCTCCTTTATCTTTATCTCTACTTTGTATTGATCGAGAGATATATCTTCAGAGATCTCTTGCGGTTTTTGAATGATGTATTTTTGCAACACCTTGATAAGGTCATAAAGATCAATATTTTTCTGTTCCAATTCATAGCTTACTGCCGACTGTTGTATTTCTTTTCGCACATCATCATCCATTGATCTGTAAAAATAATACCTGTTCTCTTCTGCAAGCCCGGAAAGTATCTCTGTCGTTTCTTTTACCTTCTGGTATGCAAGAAGGTTGTTCACAAGCTCTGTACGTGGATCCTCGAGGTCTTCTTCAACTGATCTCGGCAAAAGTGAACGGAGTTTTATCTGAATAAGGGTTGCAGCCATTTCCATGAATTCGCCTTCAATAGAAATATTCAAATCTTCCATCACGGCAAGATACTTTAGATATTCCTCCAGCATAAAGGCGATCGGGATGTCGTAAATATCTATTTTGTGTTTACGTATAAGGTAAAGAAGAAGATCGAGTGGACCTTCAAAATTTGGTAATTTGATATTATACTTATCTTTTTGTTCTGTTTGAACCGTTTCTTCTGCCATATTTTTATATAGAAACTCCGGTCAACAATCTCACAAAAAATCTGATGGGAGGAAGAATAACACTGCCAACAATATTTAAACCAGCAAAGTTACTGATCAAAATTATCGCTATAAAAAGGAACATACCCTTTCGTTCAAACTGCTGATATTTGAAATACAATCTGTCAGGAAGGAGTGCCCCGAATATTTTTGATCCATCAAGAGGCGGAATTGGAATAAGATTAAATAATCCCAATGCAATGTTAATAAATATCGTATAAAATATTATTATAAGAAAAATATTTTGTGATGTGGGTGAATAAAAGAGATTGAAAAGAATGCTGAATGCGATCGCACTAATGAAATTCGCCAGCGGTCCCGCAAAGGAAACAATAGCCGTATCCCATTTTAAATTTTTAAAATTATAAGGATTTATGGGAACGGGTCGCGCCCAACCGATCTTTGCGATAAAGAGCATAATCGTACCGATAGGATCGAGATGTTTAAGGGGATTGAGCGTCAGTCGGCCTGCCCTTTTGGCAGTATCGTCTCCAAGCTTGTATGCGGCATAGCCATGTGAGAATTCATGAATGGTCAATGCAAAGAGTACGGGAAAGATCAAAATAAAGAACTGCTGTATAATATTCATATTAGAAATGTATGCTGCACTGATATAGTGTCAATTTTTTCAACACCTCAGGCGACATATGAAAATATTGACATTGCATATACCCTTATGGAATGTTGCTTTTCGCAATAAAATAATAGCCCGTAAGGAGACACTATGCAACTACAGCAAGCGTTTATTTCCACAGCGAAAAAATTCTCCAAAAAGATAGCTATCTACGACCAAGCTACAGAAAAAGACATAACCTTTGATAAAATGCTTATTGCCTCTCTTATATTAACAAAGAAATTCTCCGCATACCATGGTCAGTATGTCGGGATAATGATCCCAACCTCTGCCGGATGTATGCTTTCAATAATCAGTTCATTAATGTGTGGGAAAATACCCGTCATGATAAATTATTCGACAGGCGCCGCAAATAACTGTGTGTTTGCCCAGGAAAAATGCAGTTTTAAGACGATCATTACGAGTAAAAAACTTTGTGAAAAACTCAATATAAAATTTGTGCCCGGCATGGTCTACCTTGAAGATATCATGGCATCTTTAACAACCGGAGACAAGCTGAAGGCAGCCCTTCGCTCCAAACTTCCAACGGGCATGCTTCAGAACTCTATTCATCATGGAGACGAAGATGAGACTTCAGTCATTCTTTTTACAAGCGGAAGTGAAAAAGATCCAAAGGCAGTACAGCTCACCCACAAAAATATCTTTCACAACATCAAAGCGTGTACCGAAGTTTTTGAATTTACCCATGAAGACATCTTTTTAGGAAATCTCCCCCTGTTCCACGTATTTGGGCTAACGACCAATTTCTGGATACCTCTTTTTGTTGGTTCTGCGATCGTTGCTCATGCAAATCCGCTTGAATATAATAATATAATTAATTCAATCAAAAAATATAAAATTACCATCATGATTGGCACTCCTTCCTTCTTCTATGGGTACCTGAAACGTTCTCAACCCGGAGATTTCTCTTCAGTAAGAATTGCAGTTGCTGGCGCTGACAAACTCACTGTTCATTTGCGCGAGGGATATAAAAAACACCACGACATCGAACTCCTTGAAGGATACGGCACCACAGAAACAAGTCCACTTATTTCTGTTAATGCAAAGGAGGCGAACAAGCCTGGCAGCATCGGAAAACCCTCTCCAGGAGTTAAGGTCAAAATTATTGACAGAGAAACTGATGAAGAACTCCCTCGTGGCAAAGAAGGAAAGATCGTTGTGAAGGGTGACAATGTAATGAAGGGCTATTATGGAGATCTTGAAGAAACCTCTCTCCGTATCCATAATGGCTGGTACGATACAGGTGATATGGGCATCATGGATGGGGACGGATTCCTCTGGCATCGTGGACGACTGCGCAGATTTGTAAAGATCGGCGGCGAGATGGTCTCTCTGGTAAAGGTCGAAGATGTTCTTAATAAATTGCTGCCTGACAATGTTATCTGCTGTGTCGTGGATGTTCCTAATCCCACAAAGGGCGCAGATATCGTCGCAGCTCTCACTACCGCTGAAGTCGATTTCAAAAAAATCAAAAAACAAATGGCAAAGGATCTTCCTTCCATAGCCATACCAAAAGATTTCCACGTTATAGAGGACATTCCAATGATGGGAACCGGTAAAGTTAATTTCCGTGAAGTAGAGCGGATCTGCCGAGATTACCTCGGAAACGGCAAAAAACACAAATCATAATGCAAAGGATGGAGACAAACTGAATGGCTAAACCTAGAGATAAAAAAACTGACAGAAAAGGTTTGAAGAAAAAGAAATCCGTACTGCGTGAATGGATCGAAGCGATCATCTTTGCAGGCATTGCCGCAATTATCATTCGGACTTTTCTCATAGAGACCTTCCTCATTCCATCTGAATCTATGGAAAGTACTTTTCTAAAAGGCGATCAGCTTATAGCAAATAAATTTGTTTACTGGTTTAGAGAACCAAAGCAGTTCGAACCCATTATTTTCAAATTCCCTCAAGATCCCTACAACCCTGAACCTGCAGAAAGATATGCTAAACTCATTCGACCTATCTACTGGGATAAGAAAAACTTCTTCTTCAAATTCTACAAGCGTAGAGATTTTATCAAACGTCTCATTGGCGTACCTGGTGACACATTACAACTCATAGATAAAAATTTGTATATTAACGGGAAGCATATTAAAGAGAATTACGCTCAGCATACCGATTTCAGAATCATTCCACGCGAGCAGGGGCGCCTATATATTAATAATGATTTCATGGGAAGCAGGGATAATTTCGGACCCATTATTGTGCCGGACAGCAGCTATTTTGTCATGGGTGATAATCGGGATAACAGTAATGACTCCCGCTACTGGGGATTCCTTGAAAGGGAATATATAAAAGGTGTTCCCATGATCATTTACTGGTCAATGGGAGATCATCATAAGATCAGGTGGAGCAGAATACTCAAGATCCCGAAATAACAGTATCGTATCAAAAGCTTGCTCGCAAAGTGAAAGAAATTTCTCTCTATATACACATTCCCTTCTGTACAAGGAAATGTAATTATTGTAATTTTTACTCTATTACATATGATGCAAAACTGGCTGAAAACTATATCCGATCACTTACAAAAGAAATATCACAATATAAAAATAAAAACTATGCTTTAACCTCTATCTACATAGGTGGAGGAACTCCTTCTCTTCTGTCTTTCCCGCTTCTCTTCTCGCTTTTTTCTGGTATCAATGACACTTTTTCTATTTCTCCAAACATTGAAGTAACTATCGAAGCAAATCCGGCATCTATCACAAAAGACGCATCACGTTATTGGAATATTCTTGGTATAAACCGCGTGAGCATGGGCGTGCAATCTTTTAATGACAATGAACTGAAAATTCTTGGAAGGATTCATTCCGAAAAAGATATCCAACCAGCATTCGAAATTGTGAGAGATCATTGCACTGAAAACATTTCTCTCGACTTGATGTATGGAATCCCTGTGCAAACACATGGCACACTGATGAAAAGTTTGCAAAGAGCTATCGAGCTGGAGCCAAAGCACATATCATCCTACTGCCTGTCTCTGGAAAAGGGGACACCACTTTTTGATGCACGGGCTCATTATACGTTTCCTTCTGAAGATATTCAAAAAGAGATGTATTATTCGATGTTATCATTTCTTGAAGATAATTGTTTTCATCAGTATGAAATATCCAATTTTTCGAATAAAGGATATGAATCTCAGCATAATATTTCATATTGGAAGGGAAAGGAATATATAGGATGCGGGGCAGCAGCGCATTCATTTTATGACATGACCCGCAAAGAAAATATTTCGGATGTACAACGCTACATCAACAACATGCAAAACGAGCAGTCTGTATGCAAAAGCTCAAAATTGATTTCGAAGAGAGAATACATCTCTGATATGATTTTTCTTGGTCTTCGCATGACAAAAGGTGTGCCCCTGTCTTATCTTAAAAAGGAACTTGGTTTTGATGTAATTATCGAATATTCTGATATAATAGACAAGTACTCGAAGCTCGGATATTTGACAGTTGAGAATGATCATCTGAAACTAACAAAAAAGGCACTCTTTGTGTCTGACGAAATATTAAGCGAGTTTGTATAAATGAAAAAAATAACGATCTTTGTCCTCATTATCTTCATTCCTTTTTTAGTATATTCAGAAATTCTCATTCCAATGGATTTCTCTCAAACCGACCACCTCAAGGCATATGGCATAGTTTATAAAACACTTGAGAAGGGCTATGATGGGAAATGGCTTTTGAATTACAGGGGGGGCTCATTTTTAATACCCGAAACTGATGAATTTGAGGTTCTGTGCCGACTGAAAGGTGTTTCCTACGATCACATTTCTCCAATGGATTATCTTGCTATAGAGCAGACAATCGAAAAATCCAATATGGACATCGTTTATCTTGAAAAAGCTCCGAAAATCGCAGTGTACACACTCCCGGAGAGCAAGGCAGGACAACTGAAAGGTTTTGCCGGTGAGCCATGGGACGATGCGGTCACGCTCGCGCTGACTTATGCTGAGATTCCCTATGATACAGTTTATGATGCAGAAGTACTTCAGGGCAAACTCGAAGATTATGATTGGCTTCATCTTCATCATGAAGATTTCACCGGTCAGTTCGGAAAATTCTATGCGGGATTTCATAGCACAAACTGGTACAAGGAGATACAGCAGATCGATGAAGAGCTTGCTCACAAACTTGGATTCGACAAGGTATGGCAGCTCAAACAGGCAGTTGTGCAGATGATCCGGGAATATGTCCGCAATGGGGGATTTCTCTTTGCAATGTGTGCAGCAACAGACACGTATGACATTGCCCAGGCAGCTTATGGTGTGGATATTTGCGATGTGCCTTTTGACGGTGATCCTATGGACCCGCAAGCCGAGCAAAAGCTCGATTTTGAAAGAACATTTGCTTTTGAAAACTTTTCTCTTGTTAAGAATCCTTATGAATATGAATTCTCAAGCATTGATGCAAGTAACTATGCACAAATAAGAGGAGCCGAAGCAGATTATTTTACGCTGTTCCAATTTTCAGCAAAGTATGATCCCGTTCCCACAATGCTCACACAGTGCCACGTAAATGTAGTGAACGGCTTTCTCGGTCAGACCACTTCATATCACAAGGAATTTGTAAAAAATAGTGTTCTTGTTCTCGGGGAAGTTGAGGGGCTGGATGAGGTTAAATATCTTCATGGAAATTTCGGCAGAGGAACATTCACTTTTTATGGAGGACACGATCCTGAGGATTACCAGCATAGAATCGGCGATCCCCCCACACTTCTTGAATTACATAAGAATTCACCGGGCTATAGGTTAATACTTAATAATATTCTCTTCCCGGCAGCAAAGAAGAAAAAACTGAAAACGTGATCGGAGAATATTTTTCTCAAGTTTCGTAGAATATATTGTAAAGATCTGTTACGAATTCATCGAGGATACTATGTTAAGCACAATTGCGCCTAATGTGAACTGCCTGCCACGTTAGCGAAAGCGTTGTGGAGGCTTTTGTTATCGTTAGGATATTACAATTATTTAGTTTCCCTTTTACCTAACATCGGGCCCTCTTTATAAAGGATCACAAAAACAACTGCCATAAAAATGATTGCTAAAAGTCCTGTATCGACGAAATCATTGATTACCAGAGAATCTGCATTAAAGATTGTTTTTAGTCCAGTCGAATCATTCATCAAACCGTGAAAAGCCACACCGATGAGAATGCTGCCTCCCAAACGATTATAAAAATATGTGATGACAATAGAATACAGTATGCAGACGAGGGTGAAGATGAAATAAAAACTGAAGAAATATGACAAGGGACTAGAAATCAATACATCTATTTTTACCGGAATATGCCACAATGACCACATAACTCCCAAGATTATGCTGGAATTTAGAGGAGTGAATTTCATTTGCAAGCGGGGGAGCGCAAAACCTCGCCAACCGATCTCTTCCATTAATCCGCCACCATCGAAAAATAGACTTGTTATGAAAATGAAGATTATTTCCCATACGGTATAAACAGTATTGATCTTGAAAAATTCTTGTGGCCCCACATCACTGATATAATTTCTCAGAATTGAAAACACAACATTGATGCTAACAGCCAGTAAAATTGCCTGTAACCAAATCTTAATCCCTTTTTTTGCGGATAATTCCGGTGCCCAGAATCTGAATTTCTTAAATAATTCTTTTATTCCTGCTTTTTGTTTCAGGATGAAGGACGAGATAATTCCCGAAACTGAAGCTGTAGCAGGCCAGGCCAGCAAAATGAAAGCAAACCAGACTCCTCCTGACACTTTTAAGGCAATCGGGAGCGAATAAAGAATGTTGGTGTTGTATCCTTTACCATCAGTTACGACATCGATATCTTTGCCAAAATCAGGAAACTTCGTAAAAATGATTATAGCAACAGGAATCAAGGCAGTAGCCAGCAGAATAGCTAAAATCCAAAACATTAATACAGGACGCTTTTGAAAGATCTCTTTAATTTTTTTCATTTATATTATTCCTTTTCATAATTGATTTCTAAATAGTTTAAAAAAAGACGTAAACACTCATCGTGCAATTCCTGATGATTTAAGGCATCTTTGTTCTTATTGGAAACTTCTTCAAAGATGATTTTTTCTCCAATAAAAATATCAAGTAAGATTAGTATGAAAGTTAGGGCTTTTTTAGGATTGGGGTGATTTATTTCGTGCATACATGGTTCAAATAAACGTTCTATTTCTTGCTGATACAGTTCATTTTTTTTTAATCGAGTTTCAGGAATTGATTTCAATTTTGTAACATTATAAATATATCTTGCTCGTAACATTCCGCTTTCTTGTTGGTTAACTTTAATGTATTCTTTGATGAAAAGTGTAGCACGACTAACTATATCCTTAGGAAGATCTTGTTTACTATATTCTTGAACTATCTCAATTAACCAATCCTGGTAGCGATCAAGTAAACATTCTAATAGGTTATTTTTGGTTTTGAAAAGAGAATAAAAAGATCCTACAGATGAATTTGCTTTTTTAACAATTTCCTGAATGCTGGCTTTATCAAAGGTTCTGTCGATCAGCATCTGTTGGGCAGTATCTAAGATGTTTTCCATTGTCTTTTTACTGCGAGCTTGCTTTGGTTTACTTATCTTTAATGATTCAGGATTTAAATTCATATTTATTACTTCTCCTTTTTAGAATTAGAATACTGGTTCTAAAAATTGGATTGGAGTTTTTTAAGTCAAGAATTTTTTTTATGTTTTATGATTGAATTAAATTTTTTTGTATGAAATTTACAGTTTGTCTAAAAATAATTCTTGCTTCATTAATCCTGTGAAATATCCAATTTATACGAAACGAAAACAGTTTAGAGACGGTATAAATAATTATTTTTTTTACTTCCAAAATCTATATATTTTAATGATCTTACCGATAATGTTCTGCGTGTGCGGCGGGATCGGAAAGATTCCGTCTTGAGCGAACAATCCAAACCCTGAATCCGCCAGCTGGCGGATCAGGCAAAAAGCACCGCGAGACCAAACTGCCGACACGCTTGTTAGGCGATGAACTCAGGTGCGTTAAGATCATCATTTTTTATTCTCTCATTTAATTCCCATATCGCAGTCTTATTGCTATCATAGCGAATATGTTCTATTGCAGTATCATAATCAACTAATAAATACTCAGAATGCTCATTTGATAAATTTATTTCTATCGTTGATAATTCTACTGCAAAACAATACTCGGGAATAACATATAGACCAGGTTTGTTCTGATGATCCTTGAAGCAACTTACAGGAATCATTGTTACCGTATCGAGTTTAAAGAATGGTGATTTTTTTATACCAGACTCCTCAAATGTCTCACGCTTTGCAGCTTCAATTGGTGTTTCTGAAAATTCTCCCCCACCTGCAATAAATTGCCAAACACACATATCTTTTCTTTTAAATATTACAAATTTAGCTTTGCCGGTTACTATTTTATATGGAATTACTAATATTTGAAACTCTGCTCTCATGAAATAAAATCTCCTTAGTTTTTCGTCTAATGTTTCGCAGCTGCCACGAGCCTTCTATGATCAACGTTCAAAAGTCAATCAGTTGAATCGTAGATTCAAGTTATATTTGACGAAAACTGGCTTGAGGAGCTGCTTGTTATGCCTATTCTATCA
>Ga0222701_1000004_pt1 | contig 131067 bp, 109 predicted proteins | sample AntAcemetage1502_FD_179825 | JGI IMG/M metagenome (GOLD analysis project Ga0222701, IMG submission 179825) | Saline water microbial communities from Ace Lake, Antarctica - #1502 | ecosystem: Environmental > Aquatic > Non-marine Saline and Alkaline > Saline | place: Antarctica: Ace Lake... | reverse complement strand
ACGAGTGGATTGAACTGCGCAACCTCGGCACCGAGACGGTCAATCTGGAAGGTTGGTCTCTCAAGTGGACCAAGAAGGATCCGATCACCAGTCTGGATCACGAACTCGTGATCACGGTTCCGCTTTCCGGAGTCCTCACGAGTGCGCCGGCAGGCTTCTCCGCCTGCGAGATCGCGCTTAAGGACCCGGAGCCCACGATCGAACTCAAGAAGCGAACAATCGACAACATCTCTTGGGACGTGATCTCGACGCTTGAAGAAGGCTATGGAGGCTACTACACGCTGGAGCGCCTGAGCGATCGGACGATCGCAAACCTTGACGCGGACAAGGTGTACGACGATCTGACCGACCCGCAGAAGGAGCTGTGGGACACCGGAGCGTTCATCCAGCTGCTCGATGCGGACGGAAAGGTGGTCGACACCGCCAACGCGTCCGCCACGCCTCGTGGAGGCTGGGCGGCGGGAGACGCGGCGACCTTCGGGACGATGGAGCGGACCGACCCGCTCAAGCCGGACGAGCCGGACAACTGGCACACCAACATCGGCGTCTCCACACGTGGAACCGACAACGAGGGTCGACCGCTGATCGCCACGGCGAAGGTGCTCAACTCGCAGTCGCTTGACGAATGGATGTTGTTCGTCGATCTGGAACCGACGGCGACCCGCGCCGGGGGGCGCCTGGACGTCGGCCTCGAGCTGACCCAGGCGGAGCGCCGGGAGAAAGGCTGGCCGTGGATACGCATCACACGGCCGGTGATGTCGAGTGTGATCGGCGGTGGCGGCGCTGTCGAGATGCCCTCCTCCTACACGTTCTCCAGTCGGACCGCGACAGACCTGTATTGGCTCGGCATCGACACCGCCGGACTGGCGCCGGGGGAGCACCTGGTCTGGATCGTCTACGGCGAGGGCGAAGCGGTCCTCGTTCCGATCACGGTCCTGCAGTAGCCGGCGTTGCGGATCGCGGGCTCCGCGAGGAAGCTCCGGAGCCCGCCTGCTCTCGGACTCGTAATCAGTCAATACAGCTCCTTTGCGGGTTCAGATTCCTGCCCGTATGATCCCGCCGCCCGCTCGCAGCGAGCGGCATGGAGAGGCAAGACCGCAAGGCACAACGGGAGAACGTGCAATGATCCTCACCGCGTATCTGATCCTCGCATACCTGCTCGGCGCCTTCCCCACCGCCGTGGTGTTGAGTCGCCTCATTGGGGGGATCAACATCAGAGAGCACGGAAGCGGGAACGCCGGCGCCACGAATGCGTGGCGCGTCCTCGGATGGAAGGCGGGAGTTCCCGTTCTCCTCATCGATCTGGGAAAAGGCGCTCTGGCGGCAGGCCTGATTCCGCTCCTTCCGCTCGGGCACGTTCCTGTTGACGCTGCAACGCTCGGCGTCCTTTGCGGCGTCGTGGCGGTCCTCGGACACGTCTTCCCGGTCTATTCGCGATTCCACGGAGGAAAGGGCGTCGCCACTGCGGCCGGGATGCTCGCGGTCGTTGCGCCGGCTCCCGTCGGGATCGCGGCCGGCCTGTTCGTGCTGCTTCTGGTTTCGTCCGGCCTTGTCTCCCTCGGCTCGATTCTCGCCGCTTGGACGATCCCCGTTTCCGTCCTCTTCCTTCCGTCGGCGATTCAGGCGGAGCGGCCTCCGGCTTTGATCGTTCTGGTCTTCGCCCTCGCGGCCTTCATCACGGTCACGCACAGAGCCAACATCGTGCGACTCTTCCGCGGCACCGAACCCGCCTTCCCGAAACTCCAGATCTGGCGACGCTTCTCCCGGCGATCGCAGTAGCCTGAGCCGTATCGTCGATGGAATATCCCGTTCTGGACTGCGTTTGATCCGCATTCAACCCGGTGCTACAATCGACACCCAGTCCAAGAGGTGTAGACAATGGAACGAGACTCAATGCGGGACTTGAGAAACCGCAACTTGCGCAACATCGCGTTTATCACGATCGTGGTGATCCTGGGGTTGATCCTGCTCCAATCGTGGTTCGGCAGGAGCGGCGGAAGCAACGAGATCAGCTACAGTCTCTTCCGCACCTTCGTCGAGAGCGATCAGGTCGCCCAGGTGACAATCAAGGACAACGTCGCCAACGCGGTGATGATCGATCAGAGCACGCTGACGGCGCGTCTCCCGGAGGACGGCAGCCTGTACGCCGCGCTGCTCGACGAGCACGTTCCCGAAGTCACCTACGAGCCGCCGTCCAACGGGGGCTTCCTGATGACCCTTCTGATCTCGCTGTTGCCGATCGTCCTTCTGATCGGCGTTTGGATCTTCATCATGCGCCGTACGCAGACGGGCGGAGGCGCCCTCTCGTTCGGCCAATCGAAGGCCAAGCTCGTCCAGCCGGATACGATGGAGATCACTTTTGACGACGTCGCGGGCAGCATCGAAGTCAAGGAGGAAGTGCAGGAGATCGTCGAGTACCTCAAGGATCAGAAGCGATTCATCAAGCTCGGCGCCGAGATCCCGAAGGGCGTTCTACTCATCGGCGCGCCAGGCACGGGGAAAACGTTGCTGGCCAAGGCGATCGCCGGTGAGGCGAAGGTCCCGTTTTTCTCGATCAGCGGGTCGGACTTCGTCGAGATGTTCGTCGGAGTCGGAGCGGCACGTGTACGCGACATGTTCGAGAAGGCGAAAGCAAGCGCGCCGTGCATCATTTTCATCGACGAGATCGACGCCGTCGGCAGGAAGCGTGGCGCGGGCCTCGGCGGCGGCCACGACGAACGCGAGCAGACGCTCAACCAGCTGCTTGCCGAGATGGACGGGTTTCAGCCGAACAAGGGGATCATCATCCTCGCAGCGACGAACCGACCGGACGTGCTCGATCCGGCTCTACTGCGTCCGGGACGATTCGACCGAAGCGTCCAGGTGCCCTACCCGGCTCAGAAGGACCGCGTGGCGATCCTCAAGGTCCATCTGCGAACCCGGACGATTGCAGAAGACGTCGATCCGGAGATCCTCGCACGCAAGACGCCCGGATTCGTCGGCGCCGATCTCCGAAACCTGTGCAACGAGGCGGCACTGCTCGCGGCACGTCAAAACAAGGAGCAGGTCGAAATGGCTGACTTCGAGGAGGCCACCGACCGCCTGTTCCTCGGTCTTCGCCAGAAGAGCGTCACCCCGACGGAGAAAGAACGAAAGGTAACAGCGTATCACGAAGGCGGGCATACCTTGCTCGGTCATCTGCTCAACTCTGAGAGCACCATCGTGCACAAGGTGTCAATACTTCCGCGGTCCCACGGCTCGATGGGCGTAACGCAGACACTGCAGCTTGAGGAGCGCTGGATGCCCAGCGAATCCGAGTTTCGAGCTGTCCTCGTCGGCTTGCTCGGCGGTCGCGCGGCGGAGGAGGTCGAATTCCACGAGTTCACAGCCGGCTCGGCTGATGACCTGAAGCAGGCGACGCGCCTAGCGACGAAGATGGTCGTGGAGTGGGGGATGAGCGAGGAACTCGGTCCGATCAACCTGGGCCGCGAGCGAACGAACGTCTTCCTTGGCGAGGACATCATCAAGAGCAACGTACATTCCGAGGAGATCTCGATGATCGCCGATCGGGAGATTCGCCGCCTGCTGACCGCTGCGTACGACAAGGCAAAGCAGCTCCTTTCCGAGCATCGTGAAGCACTCGATCAGCTCGCCCAGGAGATCCTCCGGCGTGAGGAGATCGCCGGCGATGAGCTGAGCGAGCTGCTGAACCGCCTCGTCCCCTTAGCGGCCACCGGATGACCCGCGAGGCTCGGCGGCTCGTTCTGCTGGGCTCCACCGGCTCGATCGGCACGCAGACCCTCGATGTCGTCGATCGGCTCCGCGAAGCCGGACATCCGATCGACCTCCTTGCGCTCGCTGCCGGTTCGAATCTCGATCTTCTCTGCGAGCAGATCGACTCCTACCGCCCGCAAGCCGCCTGCATCGCCTCGGAGAGCGACGCAAGAACGCTAAGGACGCGCTACCCGGATCTCGAGGTGGTCTTCGGTGACGATGGGCTCGTTCGCCTCGCTGAGATTGCCGGCTGCGATGTGGTGGTCAACGCGCTCGTCGGATCCGTTGGTTTGGCGCCGACGCTCGCCGCCCTCAGGCTCGGCAGGCTCGTCGCGTTGGCCAACAAAGAGAGCCTCGTCATTGGAGGCGAACTCGTCCTCAGGGCGATCGCCGAGCACGGCGGTCGCCTGTTTCCGCTCGACAGCGAACACAGCGCCGTTTTCCAGTGCCTGGAAGCGGGGCGGCAGAACATCGCCAAGGTCATCCTGACCGCATCGGGGGGTCCCTTCCTCAGGACCAAGATCGAGAGGCTGGAGGACGTATCCCCGGCGCAGGCTCTCTCGCACCCGAACTGGTCGATGGGGTCCCGCATCACCATCGATTCCGCAACGATGGTCAACAAGGCGTTTGAAGTGATCGAGGCGCACTACTTGTTCGACCTGCCCTACGAGAGAATCGACGCCGTCGTCCACCCCGAGTCGATCGTCCACGCGCTGGTCGAGTACGACGATGGTTCGATGATCGCGCAGCTCGCCCCGCACGACATGCGGATCCCCATTCAGTATGCCCTGACCTACCCGGAACGAACCTCGACCGATTTCCCACGGCTCGACCTCGCGGGAAGCCGGCAACTGGGCTTCGAACCCCTCGATGTCGAGCGATTTCCGGCGTTTGCGGTCGTCCTTTCCGCCGCGCACGACGGAGGAAGTGCGCCCGCCGCCGTAAACGCCGCCGACGAGATCCTGGTCTCTCGCTTCCTCGCCGAGGAGATTCCGTTCCCTGGGATCGCCGCCGGGCTCGAGGCAGTCCTCGGCACCTGGCGCGCCGAAATCAGCGATGGGTCCCTCACCCTGGCCCATCTACTCGACGTCGACCGGTGGGCACGCGAGCTGGCCGCCAGCCTCTCACTCCGCTGAGCCGGCGTCGGCCTCACCAAGCTCGCTGATCGATGTCCACAGCCCTGTCCAGCGCGCATATACCGCGTAGAAGAGCAAGCCGGCAAGCGTCGGCGCGACGACGGCGACGATCGGTGACCCGCCTCCGACGAGCCAGCGGACCCCCAGTGCGATCCCTGCTAGTAACAGGGCCCCGATCGCAACGGCCCCGATGCGTTTCCCCAGCCGGCGGTCCCAGTGGATGCTCGAGCGGAGGAAAACGAGAAGAACGGCCGCGTTGATCAGCCCGGCGATCGCGGTCGCCAGCGCGAGCCCCGCTTCCTGGAGCGGTCCGACCAGCGCGAGATCCAAGCCGACGTTGACCCCAACCGCGCAGATGGAGGCAAGTAGCGGGAGCCTCGTTCGCCCGAGCGCGTAGCAGGCTCGCGTCTGCACGTAGACCAGGCCGTACGGGAGAAGGCCGAGCAGATACGCGGAGAGCGCGCCGGCCGTGCGGAGCGTATCGGCCGGGCCGAAGCTCCCGTGCTCGAAGAGAAGCCGAATCAGATCGCGTCCGATCACAAGCAATCCGACCATTGCCGGGAGAAGCACAAACGCGCTCGCGACGAGTCCGTCGCCGAGGTAGCGAGAGAACCGGTGCGACTCACCTCGCGCCCGCGCCGCCGAGAGTCGCGGGAGAAGCGCCGTGGCGATGCTGACGGCAAAGACACCCAACGGGAGCTGAAACAGGCGCATCGCATACTGGAGAGACGAGATCCCACCGTCGCTGAGGTGCGATGCAATCTTGTTGTCAACGAGGAGGTTGATCTGCGCGACCGCCAGAGCGAGCACGGCAGGCGCAATCCGGCGGCCGAACTCCCACATCTCGGGATGCATTGGAAAGAGGCGAAACCGGAATCGGAACCCGAGCGCCCGCAGCGCCGGCAGCTGGCTCACGAGCTGACCTGCTCCTCCGATCAGCACGCCGATGGCAAGTCCGTAGATCGGCCGATCGGGAAAAGCCGACGCGATGACGAGAACCCCCGCGATCATCCCGACGTTGAACCAGACCGGCGCGAACGACGCGGGGAAGAAGCGGTGACGGGCGTTCAGGATCCCCATGAACACGGCGGCGAACCCGATCAGGGCGATGAACGGGAACACAATCCGCGCAAGCGCTATCGAGAGCGTGAGCTTCTCCGGGGAGAACCCACTCGCCAGGAATGGCACGTAGACCGGCGCCAACAGGACGCCGACGGCGACGGTCACGGGAAACAGCACGAGGAGGAGCGAGAGCAGACTGCTGGCAAACGCGTCTGCGTCATGACGCGCCGCGTCAGCATCTCGACGCGCCGTGCCAGCACTGCGTCCAGAGACTCTGAGCCGGGTGTAGATGGGGACGAATGCCGTCGACAGAGCGCCTTCGGCGAGGAGACTCCTGAGGAAGTGCGGGACGAAGAACGCAATCAGAAACGCGTCATAGGCGGCGCTCGCGCCAAAGCGATCGGCGATCGCCGCTTCGCGTGCCAGGCCGAGCACGCGCGAAACACCCGTCGCAACGGCCATCAAGAGAACATCGCGCGCCAGGCGCTTCATTCCGTGATCGATACGAGGAGGAGTCCGACGGCGACCCGGCTGGCGTCGCCCAGTTCAAGATAGCCCCGATCCCGTACCACCAGTGAGCTCGATCCCCCTGAGTCGAGCACAAACGCGTCCTGAACCGGGACGGAAAGGGTTCGAAGAAACGATCGCACTTCATTGACCGTTGCCCCTGCGCTCCGCTCGTTCCGGGGAATCGAGAGAAGGATCAATGCGCCGTGCCAGTCGGTGGCAAGCAGGTTCCAGCTACGCGCAAGTTCGTCAGCCTGTTCGACGCCGACATCGAGTCCGTCGTGGATGAGGACGGAGTCGATCGTCACCGCGTTCTCCAGCGGTTCGACGCCGTCCTCAGTGTGGCACTCGAGACGGGCATCGTCGCCGATCGAGATGGACGCGAACCGCGCACTCGATTCTCCACTGCCCACGATCAGGGTCACGGTCGGATCTCGATCGACGAACGCGCCCTGATACACGGAGACGACCCGATCGGATCTCAGCTTGAGTACCGTGAAGGATCCCGGGACACCTTGGGAGATCTCGCCGTAGTAGCCGGGAGGATACGCGATCGCCTCCCCATACCGGATCGGACGATTTACGTCGTCGATCGGCACGTTGACTCCCTCCACGCGCAGGATCGCCGAACCGGTGGCACGGAAGGCGGACAGCCGACCGAACGCGTCGATCCCAAGCACAGGTACGTCTCGCGTAGGCAGGCTGAGCGGGACGCCGTCGGCGACGAGGAGGCCCATCTCGCTCCCGACACCTAGTCCCGCCTCCGCGGCATTCTCCTTCACCATCTGGCTGAGCGAGGAGGCGCTTCCCGGAGCAGACAGGACGTAGGCCGGGCGAACGCGGTATCGGGTCCGCCAACCCTCGACTCGCTCGTAGGTGATGCGGGTCAATCCCGCCTCGAGGATCGTCTCGATCTCGTGCAACTCCACGTCACGGCCGATCTTGGTGACGGATTCCGTGATCGGCTCCGCCCCGACTTCGATCGTGACGGCGTAGAACCCGACCGTCTCGAACCGCTTCACCCGAAGAGCCCCAATCTCGCGGAGCGACACGAATAGGTCGACGCCGCCTGACGTCATCGAGCGAGCCTCGACGCGAGTCATCGGCCCAACCCCCAGCACGACGGAACGCTGGGAGACGGAGGCGTCGCAATGGTGGAAGCGAAGATGGAACAAGTCCTCGTCCATCGCGACAACCTCGACCGGCACGAATCCATCGAAGCGCAGCACAACGCGCTCCTCCGAGACGTCAAGCTCGCTCATCAAGGACGGTTGGACGTCGACGTGCGTCGCGGAGCCAACGCGGCGAAGGTCACCGCCCGCGAGGGCGACCAACCAGTCCAGGGAGACGTAGAGCCGACCTTCGATGACCGGAAGTCCCGCGGCCTGGATGTCGCGCCTGCCTTCTCGCCACCGCAGCGAGAGGGTCTCATCCGCTATCTCGCTTACCTCAACGCCGATAAGATAGCCGAACTCGGAAAGTGGAACGAGAAGTCCTTCCTCATCGCGTATGGCCGGGCTCTCGAGGTTGACGAGCACGCCGTCGAGATAGAGCAACTCCTCCTCCCCGTACGCAGCCGCCGCGAAGAGGAGGAGACTCACGACTGCGGTCCTCCCGATCCACCCGCCCCTCATGTGAGAGTTACTCCCCCTTCGCCCCCTCCTCATCGACCCGAACCCTGACGCTCACCGAGATGTCCTTGTAGAGAGTGATCGTCACAGAGTGAGGCCCGAGGGTCTCAATCGGCCGCTCCAATTGGACCCTGGACGTCTCAATGTGTTCGCCGAGGAGCTCCTCAATCTGCTTCGTGACGTCGTCGACTCGAACGGATCCATAGAGCCTGTCATCGTCATGCGCCTTGCGGACGAACACGAGCGTCTGGTCGGCAAGCTTGCCCCGAAGGAGTCGGGCCTTCTCCTCGCGTGCGAGGAGATCCGCCTCGTGAGCCGCTCGTTCCTTGGCGTAGCGCGACAAGTTGTGCTCCGTCGGCGCCACGGCAAGCCCCCGAGGAAGGAGATAGTTCCGCGCAAAGCCATCTGCAACGTCGACGACCTCGCCGACGTGCCCCACGTTCTCCACTGTCGTTGTCATCAGTACCTTGGCGATGACGATCACCCCAATCTATTAGCGAATTGTAGGCACCGCCGGGAGGCCCGTCAAACCAGTATTCTGCCGGCTCGAACGGCCATGGTATACTCCCACTCGATGAACCGACTCGCCGAGTGGATGAGGCATCGCGACCGGGTCTTGGTGATGGGGGTCCTCAATGTTACACCCGATTCCTTTCACGACGGCGGCCGGTACGCGTCAGCCAAGGCGGCCCTGGAGAGGGCGCTGCAGATGGAGGCTGACGGAGCCGATATGCTGGACATAGGTGGGGAGTCCACGCGTCCGGGCGCCGAGCCGTTGCCGTCCGAAGAAGAGACGAACCGGATTCTTCCGGTCATCGAGGCAATCCGGAAGCACAGCGCCATCCCGCTCTCCGTCGACACGACCAAGTCCGAGGTGGCACGAGAGGCCCTCGCCGCGGGCGCATGGATGGTCAATGACATCAGCGCGCTCCGGTTTGACGAGAGGATGGGAGTAACCATCGCGAACACGAACGCGTTCGTCGTGCTGATGCACATGAAAGGGACACCGGCTTCGATGCAGCAGGATCCGACGTATGAGGACGTTGTCGAGGAGGTTCGCCGTTTCCTTGACGACCGAATCCACGCGGCGACGGGTGCGGGGATCGCGCCCGATCACATTCTGATCGATCCCGGCATCGGATTCGGCAAGCGGCTCCACCACAATCTCTCTCTCCTTCGCGGTCTTCGACGACTCGTTGATCTCGGAGTTCCGGTGGTGATTGGAACCTCACGGAAGTCATTCCTCGGGAAGATCCTTGACCTGCCGTCCGACGAACGCCTGGAAGGGACCATCGCGGCGAATGCGATCGCCATTGCGAATGGAGCGAACATCATCCGCGTTCACGATGTGAAGGAGGGGAGGCGGACCGCAGACGTCGCGTTCCGTCTTCGACGAGACGATGTTTGAGATCCGGGAATTCGTCGATCATCCTGGCAGTCGCTTCCTCGTTCGCCTGACGTTGCCCGGCGACAGGGCCGTCGACGACGAGCTGCGCGTCGTTGAGGAAATCGCCATCGACGGCGAGGCGTTCGCCCAGCTTTCCACGCTCTACCTGGCAGTCCATATCAAGGCCTTTGTCCGTCAGCCGTGTCGGCGATGCTTGGCCCCGGTAACGACCACGGTCGAACTGGATGAGGAATTCGAGGTTCCGATCGCGCCGCAAGCGGTCGCGGTCGATCTTCGGCCGGACGTGATACGGCTTGTACTATCGTCGCACGATCCGAACGTGGTCTGCCGGAAGGACTGCCGCGGGCTTTGCCCTGTCTGCGGCGTAGACCTCAACCGCCAGCCAGACCACGACTGTCAGAGCAAAGCGGACGAACCCCGAACGTTGCGCGATCTCGTGTCATGGAAGAACGACTCGTAACCATCGGGCTTGACCCCGGCCTCGCAACGACCGGGTACGGTGTCGTGCGCGCCACGCTGCGCGGCTGGGAAGTCGTCGCCGGAGGCGTCATCGAGACAGACAAGAAGACACCCAGATCTCAGCGACTACGCGAGATTTTCGACGAGGCGCGCGCGCTAATCGATTCACATCAACCGACCGGTGTGGCGATCGAAGAGGTCTACCTGGCGACCAACGCGAAGACGGCCATGCGAACGGCGGAGGCGCGCGGAGTGATCCTGATGGCCGCGTCGGGGGTTCCGGTACGGGGGTACACGCCCCTTCAGGTCAAGAAGCGGATCACCGGGTACGGCCGGGCGAACAAGGCGCAAGTTCAGGCAATGGTCAAGCGGCTCCTTCGACTCGCTGAAACGCCCAAGCCGGACGACATGGCCGACGGACTAGCGCTCGCCATCTGCTATCTCCTCGACCTGCGCGGCCCCGCCAAGTCAGACGATGCCTACCTTTGAGGAGATGCTTCGCCTGCCGAGTGCACTCGACGAGGACCGCGTACTCCTGTTTGACGGGCACTCCCTCGCGTACCGCGCCTACTACGCCATCCGCGACTTGACAGCCCCGTCCGGCGAGCCGGTCAACGCCATTTTCGGGTTCTGGCGAACCGTGCTCCGCACCCTGCGCGAGTACCCGTCTGCATTCGTCGCCGTCGCATTCGACGCCGGAGGGATCACGTTTCGACACGAGATGTACTCCGAATACAAGGCGACGCGGAAGCCAATTCCCGAGGACCTTGCCGCTCAGATCCCCCGGATCGTGCGCCTCCTGACAGCGCTGGGAATCCGAGTCTTCTCTGAGGCCGGTGTCGAGGCCGACGATGTTCTCGCCACCCTCGCACGGTCTGCGGCCTCCTCCGGACTGCAGTGCCTGATCGTCACCAGCGACAAGGACATGGCACAGCTCGTGGACGATCGCATCGCCCTCCTTCGTCCGAGTGGACGCGGATCGGAAGTTGGACACCAAGTCCTCGGCCCGGACGGGGTTCGCGAGAAGTACGGCGTCAGTCCGGAACAGATCGTCGACATGCTCTCGCTGGTCGGGGACACCTCGGACAACGTTCCTGGGGTTCCCGGCGTCGGGGAGAAGACCGCCACCAGACTCCTCGACGAATTCGGTTCGATCGACGCCATCTTGTCCCAGCCGGACTGTGTGCGCAACGAGCGTGTGCGCAAGAGCTTGGAGGACCACGCTGACGTAGCCCAACTCGCCCGCCGTCTAATCACGCTCAAGTCCGACCTTCTGATCGGCGAGGCTCGCGAATCCTGTCGCCTCGGTCCGATCGATGCCGACGAGCTAGCATTGTTCTTCTCGGAGGTCGGGTTCCGCAGCGCACTCAAGAATCTTGACATCGAGGCCAATCCCGAGCGCCCGCAGGGATCGGAGCATCCGAAAGCGCCCGAGCGAGAGGCCGAGTATCGGACCGTCCTCGACGCCTCAGCTCTTCGAGAAGTCATCGCAACACTGAGCGAGACAGACGCGTTCGCGCTCGATCTGGAGACGACGAGCCTCGATTCGATGGTCGCGGAGATCGTCGGCATCGCCGTCTCGCCACGTCCGTTCGTCGGCTACTACATCCCTGTCGGCCACGACGCCCTCGGAGCACCGGAGCAGCTCGCGCTGGATGCCGTCCTCGACGCTCTCCGGCCGCTGATCGAAGAGGAACGCCCGCAGATCCGGGGCCAGAACCTCAAGTACGACGTCGCCGTCCTGGCGCGCTACGGGATCCGCCCGGCGGGCATCGAGTTCGACACGATGATCGCATCGCACCTGGCTCGTCCGGACGAACGCCGCCATAACCTCGAACAGATCGCCGAAACGTATCTCGCCCACAGAGTAACGACCTACGAGGAGGTGGCGGGGAAGGATGGATCGTTCGCGTCGGTCCCACTCGATGCGGCGACACAGTACGCGGCTGAGGACGCAGAGATCGTTCAGCGACTTCACGCCCCTCTGGCCCGCGCACTCGAACAGGTCGGCGCGACCTCGTTGTTCAGCGAAGTAGAAATCCCGCTGATCACGGTGCTAGCCCGCATGGAACGCAACGGGGTTCTCGTCGACACGGACGTTCTCGCCGAGCAAGGTGACGAGCTTCGGAAGGAGATCCAGATCGTCGAAGCTGACTTGGTCGAGATGGCCGGAGGACCGTTCAATCCCAATTCCCCGAAGCAGGTGGCCGAGATTCTGTTCGACCGCCTGGGGCTCCCGGTCATCGACCGAACGAAGACCGGCCCCTCGACGAGCGCGCGTGTGTTGAGTGAGCTTGCCGCTTATCACCCTCTTCCCGGGAAGCTGATGGTCCACCGCGAACTGAAGAAACTCCTCACGACCTACATCGATCAGCTCCCAAAAGCGGTCAGCAAGGAGACGGGACGGATCCACACGTCCTTCCACCAGGCTTCGACGGCGACCGGCCGGCTGTCGTCCTCGAACCCGAATCTGCAGAACATCCCGACCCGCTCTGAGGTCGGCGGGCGAATCCGGCGAGCGTTCATCGCACCCGAGGGGTCTGCGTTGATATCGGCGGATTACTCCCAGATTGAGCTGCGCCTCCTTGCCCACATCTCCGAAGACGAGCGGCTGATCGACGCACTCGAGGCGGGTGCCGACCTTCATCGGCTGACGGCTAGCCACGTCTACGGAATCCCCGAGGACCACGTGACCGAGGTGCAGCGAACGACGGCCAAACGGATCAACTTCGGCATTCTCTACGGGATCAGTCCGTACGGCCTCGGACGGGACCTGGGCGTGACACAGTCGGAGGCGAAGGGATTCATCGATCGTTTCTTCGACGCGTACCCGAAGACGAGAGAGACCATCGACCGGCTGATCGACCAGGCGACCGAGCGCGGCTACGCCGAGACGATCCTTGGTCGGCGCAGACCGTTGCGGGAATTGGGGTCCCGCAACGTCGCACGCCGCAACTTCGACCGGCGAAACGCAGTCAACACCCCGATCCAGGGCAGTGCGGCCGATGTCATCAAGCTGGCGATGCTTCGCATCGATGAGACAATCGAAGCGCACACGCTCGCAGCCAAGATGCTCCTTCAGATTCACGATGAGCTCGTCTTCGAGATCCCGGAGGAAGCGTGCGAGGACGCGCTTGCGCAGATCGCAACTGCAATGGTAGGTGTTCTGCCACTCAAGGTTTCTTTGCAGGTGAAGACGGCGGTCGGGAGAAACTGGAGCGAGATCTAGCGAGATCTAGCGAGATCTACCGAGATCCGCAACGGTGGCCGCGATGAGGATGAAGCGAGTTCTGTGATAGACTCGCAAGACGAACCCAACCGGCGAGGTGGAAAGAAAACCGTGACACCGACCGACCATCGCTGTGTACGTCCTGGTGTCGTGAACGCCAAAGATGGAGGGCATCGGCTGACCGCGGCCGGCATGGTCGCCGCGTTGCTGTTTCTGGTTCTGTGCGGCTGGCAGGCGATGGCCGGTCCCGATCTCATCGTCGTCGCACTCACCGTGGAACCGTCGGATCCACTTCCCGGCGCGACCGTTCTACTGACGGCCACGTTGGAGAACATCGGGAATGAGGACGCGGACACCCGGTTTTCCGTGCGGTTCGAGGTCGACGGCCATCGTCTGGAGACCGGCTCGGTCGGCTTGGGCCTGGGCTCTGGGCGCCGAAAGGATGCCTCCACGTCTTGGGTCACCGAGGAAGGGCCTCACGTGGTCTCGGTGGAGGCCGATCAGCCGTTCGACCGAATCAGCGAAGACGACGAATCGAACAACGTCGAAGAATTCGATGTGCTCGTTCCGTACTCCGCCGACATCGCGCGGAGCATGGGGGGACTCCGAGTCGCTGTCGGCCCGTTCGAGGATCGGAGCGCATCGGGCTTGCTCAACGTCGGCGACGGCGTCGCGGACAAGCTGAGTGAGCGTCTGACCCAAACCGGGATCCGCACGGTTCACCAGCGAGAGCTCCTGGAGACGATGCAACAACAAGGGCTGAATCCGTACCTTCTCTCCGACGTCTCCTTGGCAGCCGGGATTCTGGGCGCCGATCTCCTCGTCACTGGGTCGGTCATCGACATTGACACCTCACAATCCTCCATCAGCCTTGGACCCTTCAGCCTCGGCGAAGGCGCCGCCAACGTATCACTCGCTGCAGACGTCATCAACGTCCCGACGGTCGACAGGATCCTCGGTTTCTCAGCGGAAGGCAGCCACAGAGGATCGACCGAGCTATCCATCGACCTCGACGCCCTCTTCTCTCTTCCTGGGGCGATCGACGTGTGCGGAGGAGGACTACGAACCGATCGCAATGCCTATCACGGCGGCGAGACGGTCTCCATCGGATACCTCAACCCGTCAGCGGCCGCCTGGTACAGCGTGGAGATCCATACAACGACGGGGTCGTTCCTCCAGTGGCTCGGATGGGAGTACACGGCCTTGGGAGGATGCGGAACGTGGTTCTGGGATCAGCGGGACTCGTTCAGTGCGCAAGTGTCGCCGAGCGTCTACGTCGCCAAGCTCTGGGACGGCTCGTCCTACACCGCGTCGCAGACGTTCCAGATCCAGCCTGGAATCAGCCTGTTTCCGCTCTTCGGCGAGATCGCACTCGGAAGCATGCCCTTCGAGGAATCGATCTTCGGCGGTGCCGTGAATGAAGCGGTCGACCGGCTCGTCGCAGTCCTTGTCCCCGCTCTCACGAGCATTGCAGCCTCCGCGGGTACGGAATCGGCAGTGCGTTTCGAGGCGGCAGCGCCGTCTGATCCTTCCGTCCAGGGACAGGTCGCAGCGATCCTTCCCGACGGCCGCATCGCGATCAACATCGGATCGGCATCTGGGGTTTCCAAAGGCGATTTCTTCGAGGTCGTCGACGTTGAGCACGCATCGGTTCGAGGACAGATCGTGATCGTTGAGGTGCGAGATCACGTATCGTATGCCGTGACAGCGAGCGAATTCGATCCCGCGATTGGTGACATCATCCGCTGGATCGAGCCGTAGCTCGCGGTTCGCGACCCGAATCCCGCTTCGGTAAACTCCCGCCATGCGTAGCCACGCAATGCGAGTCTTGGTTCTCGCCCTGGTTGTGATCGCAGTCGGAGGGGTCACGGGCGGTTCCCAGGGCTTCTTCCGATCGATCAGCCTTCGCACCGTTCTTCCATGGACGGGAGTCCCGTTCCTCGTGGGCATCGAGGCGACGACCAACCTCGCGTTCGGTGTGGGCACCGCCTCGTTCTTCCTCACAACGGAAGGAAGAGGCCTGTTCACTATCGGTGCAGACATCCGCCTGAGCCAGCCCGGCAGTCGCGAGGTGACGTACCTGCGCCTGGTGACGGGTGCGTCGTACTTCGATCTTCTCGCGTATGGACCCTCGTTCGTGTTGGGTGGCGGTATGTCGTACGAGGTTCACCTGCTGGAGCCGCTCATCTTCGGCTTTGCGGTAGAGTTCATCTATCCAATTGCGTTACCGATTCCCGCATTCTCGACGTCTGTGGGATGGTTGCTGCAATGACGAGCCTCTTCGGAACGGACGGCATTCGTGGGCGTGCGAACGATCTCCTCACGCCCGAACTGGCACTCAAACTCGCCCGCGCCGCGGCCCACCATATGGCAAGCTCAGGCGGACGGGCGATCATCGGACGAGACACACGAACGAGCGGACCAATGCTCGAAGCCGCGCTCGCTGCGGGGTTCGCGTCTGCGGGGATCGACGTATTCCTCGCCGGCGTGATCCCGACTCCGGCGATCTCATTCCTGATCAAGGACGAGCACGCCGACTTCGGCGCGGTCGTGTCCGCGTCGCACAACCCCCCTGTTGACAACGGGATCAAGCTGTTCGACGCAAGCGGGATGAAGCTGCCTGTCGAGGAGGAACGATCGATCGAAGCTCTCCTCACCGTGGCCCTGCCGCCTGCACAGCGCGTAGGGGAGATTCGTGAACTCGAAGCAGCCGCCACGCGCTACGCCGCGTTTCTCTCCGGAACGATTGACGTAGAGGAGATCGACCTCTCGACGTACAGGATCGTCGTCGACTGCGCCTTCGGCGCCACAGGAAAGATTGCGCCGCACGTCCTCCGCCATCTGGGCGCCAATGTGGTCGAACTGCACACCGAGCAGGACGGATCGCGAATCAACCAGGAGTGCGGATCGACCCACCTCGAGGCGATTCGAGACGCCGTCGGCCAGCACAACGCGGACCTCGGCATCGCGTTCGACGGAGACGGAGACCGCGTTCTCTTGGTCACGCCGAGCGGACGAACCATCGACGGCGACCGAATGATGGGGATCGTTGCACTGCACATGCAGAAGAGGGGCACGCTCACCCCGGCCATCGTCGTCGCCACCGTGATGAGCAATCTCGGTCTCGAGAAGGCATTGGCCAACCGAGACATCCGCCTCATCCGAACACCCGTCGGAGACCGGAACGTGTCACAGGCGCTCCTGGCCCATAAGGCGCAGCTCGGCGGTGAGCAGTCGGGACACATCATCTTCGCCGATCACTCTCCCACTGGCGATGGCATCCTGACCGCCGTCAAGCTCCTGGAGGTCGCACACGAGGCGGAAAGCGACCTTGAGGCTCTGGCCGAAGAGATTTCGCTCTACCCTCAGATCCATCGAACGATTCCGTGCGAACACCCGAGTGAAGCACTTGAGCGCGAGCCGATCCAAGCCGCGATCGCCGACGCGAAACAAGACCTAGGGCCGCGCGGCCGCGTGATTGCCCGCGCATCGGGGACGCAACCCGTCATCCGTCTGACCGTCGAGGCCGACGACGAGACGTTGTGCAAAGAAATCGCGACTCGCCTCGAGGAATCGATCCTGGGAAACCTTCAGGGGTAACGGCCGCTAGGACGCCGGACCCTCCATCGGATACGTCAGCACCGCGTCCCGTGCGGCTCGAGTTTGGTCGAGCCGGCGGACGGGAGCTTCGTGAGGCGCCGTCCGCAGGAGATCCGGCTCGGCATCGGCTTCCGTAGCGATCTGTTCCATCACGTCGACGAAGTGATCGAGCGCCGCCTTCCCTTCCGTCTCCGTCGGCTCGATCATCAATGCCTCGCGAACGATCAGGGGGAAATAGATCGTCGGGGGGTGAATGCCGTAGTCGATCAGGCGTTTGGCGACATCGAGCGCGTTGATCCCATTGGGCAGCCCCTTCGCTGAGAGAACGAACTCGTGCTTGCATAGGCCGTCATAGGGAAGCTCGAACGTGCTCTTCAGCCGAGTCTGCAGGTAGTTCGCGTTCAGTACTGCATTCGCGCTGGCATCTCGCAGGCCTTCGTCGCCGAGCTGTAGCAGGTAGGCGTAGGCTTTCACCGCCACGAGAACGTTCCCGTAGAACGAGTGGACGGCACCGATCGACCGTGGGCGGTCCCAGTCGAGGCCGTACGTTGCATCGCGCTCCACGATTCGCGGAATCGGCAGGTAATCGGCGAGTTCCTCGGAGACGGCAATCGGACCGGCCCCCGGCCCGCCGCCCCCATGAGGCGTCGACAACGTCTTGTGCACATTGAAGTGGAAGACATCCGCTCCCATGTCGCCGGGGCAGGCACGCCCAAGGAACGCGTTCAGGTTCGCACCATCGAAATAGCACAACCCGCCGGCGCCGTGCACCGCCTCCGTGATCTCGAGAATCCGCTCTTCGAAGATCCCGAGGGTGTTCGGCACCGTCAACATGATCCCGGCGACCGTCTCATCGAGCATCGAACGAAGGGCCTCGATGTCGACCATCCCGCGGTCGTCCGACGGAATCTCGGCCACCGAGAATCCGGCGAGCGCTGCCGACGCCGGGTTCGTCCCATGCGCGGAGTCGGGAAGGAGAATGCGCGTTCGGTTCGCCTCGCCGCGCTCCTCGAAATGCCGTTTGAACAGGAACATACCGGTCAACTCGCCGTGCGCCCCGGCAACCGGCTGCAAGGAGACCGCGGGCAGACCGGCCATCCGTTCCAGCAAGCGAGTCAACTCGTGAAGGAGCTTCAGGACTCCCTGAACGAGCTCCGGGTCGGACATCGGATGCAGATTCGTAAACCCCGGGAGCCCGGCAAGATCCTCGTTGATCTTCGGGTTGTACTTCATCGTGCAGCTACCGAGCGGGTAGAACCCATCGTCGACCCCGAAGTTCGTCTTCGACAGCGCCGTGTAATGGCGCACAACGATCGGTTCGCTCACGGATGGAATCCGTGGCGGCCCGGTCCGGAAAAGATCATCCTCGATTCCGTGCTTGTCCATCGGACGCCCCTCGCTTGGCCGAGGAAAGAGGCCGTCCGTGGCATCGCTCGTCGGACGTTCGAAGATCGTCTTCATTCCGAGCCTCCGAGTACCGCCACGAACCTATCGATTTCGTCCTGAGTTCGCTTCTCGGTGACGGCGATTCGGAGCCCGCGCTCGACCCCCAGGGCCGCAAGATCTGCTGGCTGGGCGACGAGAAATCCCGCGTCCGCAAGGCGGGCCTTCACTGCGATCGGATTCTCGGTTGTTCGAACCACGAACTCGTTGAAGAACGGCCCGTCAAACGCGAGATCGAACCGATCGAGCTTCGTGATTCGCTCGGCCAATGCGTGGGCCTTCTCGAGATTGAGCTCGGCCACGCCTCGCAGCCCGTTCCCGCCAACACTCGCAAGGTAGACGGTCGCTGCTAGGGCACAGAGCGCGGAATTCGTGCAGATGTTCGATGTTGCCCGCCCACGGCGGATGTGCTGCTCTCGCGTCTGCGCCGCCATGACGTATCCGACGTTTCCCTCTGCATCGACGGTTTGGCCGGCCACTCGGCCGGGCATCTGTCGAAGGTACGCCTTGCGCGTCGCAAACAGCCCGAGCATCGGGCCACCGTAGGCCATCGGCAGGCCCAGCGACTGGCCTTCTCCGACCACGACGTCCGCCCCGAAGGCGCCGGGCGGCTCGAGCAACCCCAGAGAGAGCGGATACGCGGACACGATCAGTAAGGCATCGCCGATCCGTTCCTTTAGGCCTTTGAGGGACTCGATCACGCCGAATGCGTTCGGCGTCTGAACGATCAGAGCGGAGAGTTCGTCGGGCAGATCGCTGAAGTCACCGCGCCCAGACAGGTTATAGGGAAGCTCGAGCAGGCTCACGCCCGACGCCCACGCGTAGGTCTCGAGCACACGCCGAAGGTGCGGGAAGAGCGTTCTCACCACGGCAATCCGCTTGCACCCTCGGATCCGCTCCGCCATCAACGCTGCCTCGGCGAGCGCGGTCGCTCCGTCGTACATCGAAGCGTTGGCGATCTCCATCCCCGTCAGCTCGCTAGTCATGGTTTGGAACTCGAACATCGCGGTCAGGGTCCCCTGACTGACTTCTGGCTGGTACGGCGTGTAGGCGGTGGAGAATTCGGAGCGGGAGACGATGTGCGAGACCACGCTTGGGATGTAGTGGTCGTAGACACCGCCACCGAGAAACGGAACGAGCGACGAGCCGACGTTCGCCGCCGCCATCTCCGCCAGGCGCGCGGACACTTCCAATTCGCTGCGCGGGGCAAGATCCAACGGGTGGAAACGCTCCTTGATGGCCGTCGGAATATCGGAAAACAGCTCATCAACGGATTCCCGACCGATCGCAGCAAGCATCTCGCGCCGATCGGCGGACGTATTCGGGACGTATCGCTGCATCCCGTCCTTACCCCTCGCTAAGGAGGCGTTCGTACCCCGCGGCGTCCAGGAGGGCGTCGACTTGCGAGGCGTCGTTGAGCTCCAACACGAGAATCCAACCATCTTCGTGCGGAGAGCTGTTGACCAGCTCCGGAGCCGACTCCAATGACTCGTTCACCTCGACGACCTTGCCGGAGAGCGGCGCCAGGATGTCGCCGACCGCCTTGACCGACTCCACCGCACCGAGGGTGGCGCCTCGGTCAACCTCTGCACCGACTGTGGGAAGCTCTACGAAGACGATGTCGCCAAGCTCGCCTTGGGCATGATCCGTGATACCGATCCGCGCCCGGTTCCCATCGACACGCACCCACTCGTGATCCCTGCTATAGCGATACTCGGTCGGATACGACATGTTCCCTCCCATTTTTCCATTCCGTACGGACAATCGGCGCAATTATACGAACGAGAAGAACATCGAGCCAGGCGCCGCTGCCGGGACGGAGATCCTCGCGTCGGTGACGCATCGAACGGGCCATTCGGAGAATGGCCTACGCCGTTCGCAAGAAAGGCGCATGCTCTAGAAGGGGGCACGCCTTTTCTCAGAAAGGCGCTTCCTCCAGTGTTCGCGGATAGAAGCTGGCGTATGCCTTGTTGAACGAGATGGTGACCGTCCCGGGCGGTCCGTGTCGCTGCTTGGCGATGATCACGTCAGCGTCCGATCCCGCTCCCTGACCGGAGACGTGAGCCTTCTCCTCGGGACGATTGTAGTAGTCCTCGCGGTAGATGAACATCACCACGTCCGCGTCCTGCTCCAGGGCGCCACTCTCACGCAAATCCGACAGGAGCGGCCGCTTCGACTCTCGTCGTTCAACCGCTCGACTCAACTGCGAGACGGCCAAGACAGGGACGGACAGCTCCCGGGCCAGCTTCTTCAATGAGCGAGAGATGTAGGCGATCTCCTGTTCGCGGATGTCGGTGCGAACTCCGGCGTCGACAAGCTGGAGGTAGTCTACGATCAACATGTCAAGCCCATACTGAGAGGCCATCCTTCGCGCCTTTGCCCGAATCTCGAGGATCGAGACTCCCGGCGTGTCGTCGATGACGACCGTCGACTTCTGCAGCTTCCCCGCCGCCGCTGCGATGTCTCGCCACTTCGACGCAGGGACGTACCCTCCGCGCAGGCGGTGCAGACTCACCTTGGCCTCGCCGCAGAGGAGGCGCTCGAGGAGCTGTTCCTTGGTCATCTCCAGCGAGAACACGCCAACGGCCGCCTTCTCGTGGATCGCCGCGTACCGAGCGAGACTGAGCACGAAACTCGTCTTCCCGGTCCCCGGACGACCTGCGATGATGATCAAATCGGAGCCCTGCATGCCCGAGGTCAGCTCGTCCAGCTCGCGAAACCCGGTCGACAGGCCGCGAAGGGTCTGTCGGTCCGGATCTCGGTGCAGCTCCTCGAGCGAATCGATGTGCTCGTAGAGAAAGTCGTCCACGTGGAAATAGGAGCGATCGAGGCTGCTCGCGGTGATCTCGAAGATCAGCGATTCCGCCTTGTCGAGAACCTCGTCGGCCTCACTGACCTCGTCGTACCCGAACTCCGAGATCTGCCCACCTGCGTGAATGAGCGCGCGCAGAACCGCTTTCTTCCGCACGATGTCGGTGTAGTACTCGAGGGACGCCGTCGTCGTGACCCGATCGAGAAGCTCGTTCAGATACAGTCTCCCTCCGGCGCGCTCCATGTCCCCGCGCTCCTCGAGGCGGTTCGCAACGGATACGATGTCAGCCGGCTCGCTACGGGAGAAGAGCTCCCGGACCGTGCGGAAAATCACGCGGTGCCGCTGCACGTAGAAATTCTCCGGAGTCAATCGCTCCACGAGAATCGGGACGCTTCGGACCGGGTCGAGGAGCGCCGCACCGAGGACCGCTTGCTCGGCCTCGATGTTCTTCGGGAGTTCCCGAACGTCCGCGGAGTCTCGCTGGGAGAGGTCGGATTCGATCATGGGTCACCTATCACGCCGGATTATACGGTCTTCGCCGCCGTTCAAGCGAACGCCCCTTTTGAGGCGCCGCGTGCGCCGTAAGCGCCAGATTGAAGGTGTGTTGGCCGTTTGCTATACTTCTGTGATACGACACCTGACACGGACTCGGAGGATGATGTGGAAGTTCTAACAATGAAGGAGTTGCTCGAAACCGGCGTGCATTTCGGGCACCGAACGCGGAAGTGGAATCCAAAGATGGCGCGCTACATCTTTACCGAACGAAAAGGGATTCACATCATCGACCTCGAGCAGACGGTCGAGATGTTCAAGAAGGCCTACTACACCATCCGCGACACCGTCGCGGCGGGCGGCGAGATCTTGTTCGTCGGCACGAAGAAGCAGGTCCAAGCGACGATCGTCGAAGAGGCGGAGCGCTGCGGTGCCCACTACATCAACCGGCGCTGGCTAGGCGGCACGCTGACCAACTTCGCCACCATCAGGCAGTCGATCGAGCGGATGAAGAGACTCGAGGGACAGATCGAAGACGGAACGGTCGATCACATGCCGAACAAGGAGGCGAGCAAACTGCGGCGCGAGCTGGCAAAGCTGCAGCGCAACCTCGATGGTCTCCGCTTCATGGAACGGAAGCCTGCCCTGTTGTACATCATCGACCCCGACGTCGAGACGAACGCCGTCCATGAAGCCAACCTCGTGGGGATCCCGATCATCGCCATCGTCGACACGAACTGCGATCCGGACCCGATCGACCTCCTCATCCCCGGCAACGATGATGCCATCAAAGCGACGAAGCTGATCACGGCACGAATCGCCGACGCCGTGCTCGAAGGCCGAGAGGGGCGTCAGGACGAGCCTGCGGCGAGACCCGCCGCACAGGCACCTGCAAAAGACGGATCCGTCGAGAGCTCCGAAGAAGAGATTGAAACGAAGAGCGAGGCGACGGAAGCCGACGAGCCCGTAGCAGGAAAGGTTGACGAGCCTGCAACGGAAGAAGCTGAGTTCGTGGAAACCGGCGCGGGCACCCCAGACCCGGACAAACCGAAGGTCGAAGACCTGACGGACTCCGTGACGGCGGAAGAGGAACCGGCAGAAGCCGAAGCGGAGACTGCGACGGACGAAGATTCGATGGACGCCGCGGCGACGGACGAGGAGACGGTAGAAACCAAGGAGACGGGCGAAGCGGACGACGCCGGGGCGGAAGCGGCCGCGACGGAAGAAGAGGCCGCGGATGCCGACGAAGAGAGCGGAGCGGGTGAAGAAGAGACCGATGACGACGATAAAGACTGAAGACATCAAGAAGCTCCGCGACGAGACCGGGATCGGCATGATGGACTGCAAGCGCGCGCTCACCGAGGCGCAGGGCGACATCGAACGCGCCAAGGAAATCCTGCGTGAGCAGGGGCTCGAGCTGATGGAGCAGATCGGCCGAGAGGCGCAAGAAGGCCGCGTCGTCGCCTACGTGCACCACACCGGCAAGGTTGGCGTGCTCGTGGAGATCGCCTGCAACACCGATTTCGCCGCCAACAGCGCGGAGTTTCTCCAATTCGCCAACGATGTCGCGATGCACATCGCTGCCGAGGCTCCCGTCTACATCGCTCCCGCGGACGTCCCGGCCGAAGTGATCGAACGGGAGGACGCCGAGTTTCGAGCCCAGCTCGAGGAGCAGGGGAAGCCCGCCGAGATCATCGACAAGGCGATCGAGGGGCGTCAGAAGCGATTCTACGAGGACTCCTGCCTCATGAAACAAGCGTTCGTCAAGAACCCCGACGTCAAGATCGAGGAGATGCTTGCCGACCTCCGCACGAAGACCGGCGAGAACATCTTCGTCAAACAGTTCGCTCGCTTCGCCATCGAGGTCTCGGGATGCTCGGATGCTCTCGCATCCTCCTGAAGCTTAGCGGCGAAGCATTCCACGGTCCGGAAGGTCCGATCTCGGCGACGGCGTTGGCGAGAATCGCCGCCGAGATCGCGCCGATTCCTGGCGTGGAACTCGCCCTCGTGGTCGGCGGGGGGAACATCATCCGTGGGGCAAGGACGACCGGCTTCGATCGGATCGAGGCCGACTCGCTTGGGATGCTGGCCACGATTCTCAATGCGCTGGCGCTACGCGCTCACCTTGAGAGCGAGGGACGGACAGTGGTCGTGCAGTCCGCAGTCCACACGGAGCTCACTGACCCGATCTCTGTGCGGGCGGCCAGAGCGGCGCTTTCCCGTGAGTCGATCGTGCTGTTCGCCGGTGGGACCGGAAGCCCGCTCGTCACCACAGACACCGCCGCAGCGCTTCGAGCGATCTCGATCGGCGCCGATCTTCTCGCCAAGGCGTCGAATGTTGCGGGGGTTTACAGCGGCGATCCGGCGACGACGCGAAACGCAGAGCTCCTCGCCGAGATCACGTACGACGAGTACCTGGAGAAACGCTACGGAGTGATGGATCAGATCGCCGTCGAGATTCTTCGCGAGCACACCGTTCCGATCGAGGTGTTCGACTTTGGCCGCTCCGGCGCGCTTCGGGCAATCGCTGCCGGCCGGCGGGTCGGAACCCGCATCCAGTAGACAGCCTCAAGCCAAACGCACACGATACGCTCGCCACGACACCGCCAGAAGAGTGCGTGCTTCGCGCACATTCCTCCCCGCGTCTGAGGGAGGCACGAAGTGCCTCCCTCAGACCCGCAGCCACCGTAGAACCTCACCGAAACGCCGCTCGACTTCACCGGCGTAACGTCCGACCTCGCCGAGATCGTAAGCTCGTCGCGCCACGGCGCGAGCCCTGCTGATGAGATCCAGGTCCTCCATCAGATCGACCGCGCGAAGCTGTGTGAGAAATCCGTGCTGGTGCGTTCCCAGAAGGTCACCGGGACCGCGAATTCGTAGATCCGCCTCAGCGATCGCAAATCCGTCATCGTGTCTTTTGAAGGCGGCCAATCGCCGCTTTCCCTCTTCGGTCTTCGCATCGGCAATCGCGATGCAAACCGCCGCCTGACCGGATCTCCCGATTCGCCCGCGAAGCTGATGCAGTTGAGAGAGGCCGAACCGATCGGCGTGTTCGATCACCATGAAGTCCGCATCCCGGACATCGATTCCCACCTCGATCACGGTGGTAGCAACGAGGAGTCTCAAGCTTCCGTTGACGAATCGCTCCATCGCTTCGCTACGCTCGGTTGGCGAGAGTCGCCCGTGAACGAGTCCGACGCCGATGCTTGGGAATCGAGCGCGCAGCTCTTCGGCAACCTGAACGGCCGCGCCGGCATCCACTTTCTCCGATTCCTCGACAAGCGGGAGCACGACGTAGCCTTTCCCGCCCTCGACCAGTCTCCGTCCAATCTCATCGTAGACCGCACTGCGGTCAGTCTCCTCGACCCATCGGGTCTCGATTCGCCGCGCGCCGGCCGGCAGCTCATCCAGCGTGGAAACGTCAAATTCCCCGTAGAGCGTCAGCGCGATCGTTCGAGGAATCGGTGTGGCACTCATCACGAGAAGATCGATCTTCTCCCCTTTCTCCTCGATGGTCGATCGTTGGACCACACCGAAGCGGTGTTGTTCGTCGATGATCACCAGGCCGAGATCTGCGAACGCCACCGACTCCTGAATCAGTGCATGAGTCCCGACCACGAGGTCGATCCCTCCCCCAGCAATCGACTCGATCGCCTGCTTCTTGTCCTTCGTCGCGCCGGTCAGCTGCTCGACGCGGACTGGAAGGCCCTCGATCAGGCCCGCGATCGAAGTCGCGTGCTGTTCCGCCAGAATCTCCGTCGGAACCATGAACGCAACCTGCGAACCACTCTCGATGACCGAAAGCGCGGCGACGAGCGCGACCAGCGTCTTCCCCGAACCGACGTCGCCCTGCAGCAATCGCATCATGCGGATCGGCCGGGACAAGTCACCCCCGATCTCCCTCAGCACGCCCGCTTGAGATCGCGTAAGCGAGAACGGAAGACGCGCGAGGAACGAATCGACCAGCTGTCCCGTGCCGGATCGCGAGACTCCCTCCTCCTCTCTTGAGACTGCCAGCAATCCAAGCTGCAACAGAAAGAGCTCCTCGAAGGCCAGGCTACGCCGGGCGCGTTCGAAGTGGTCCCGATCGACAGGACGATGGATTGCCGCGATCGCTTCACGTCTTGCGAGGACAGCGTTCTCGTTGCGCACATCCTCCGGGAGGACCTCGCCCACCAACTCCAGCGCGTCGGTGAGGTAGCGATCGATCAGCGAGCGAATCAGCCGCTCGCCCACGGCTTCGGTGGCGGAGTAGATCGGAACGAGACGCCCCACTTCGCTGCCTGTTTCGGCAGGTTCCCAGACGGGCGAACGCATCTGGAGCTCTCCGTGGCTGCGCTCTACCTTCCCGAAGAGATCGATCCGCTCGCCGCGGTGAAGCTGATCGGCGATCCACGGCTGATTGAACCAGACCGCGTAGAGAAAGCCCGACCCGTCTCCGAGGGCAGCTTTGACAATCGTCATCCCGCGGCCAACGCGGCGCTGGTCGACGGCCAGGATCTCCCCGCGCACTGCGACGCTCTCGCCGGGCTTCAATCGTCCGATCGTCTGGAACTCCGACCGATTCTCTAGCCTCCGCGGTAGGTACAGAACCAGATCCTCGAGGGTCCGGATGCCAAGCGATCGAAGGCCGGCCGCTCGCTTCTCCCCCACCCCATGAAGTTGCGTGATCGGCCGCTCCAGCAGCTCCGCGCGCGGCGACGCGCCCCCATTCGATTCCGCCTCAAGAAACGCGAACAGCACGTCCACGGCCCGCTGTCGTTTGAGGGGCCCGGCTTGGCGGTATCCGGCGACCAGCGAGCCCGCTCCCGGCATGTGCTGCTCGATGAATGCCTCGAGGCCGCACGTCACCGCCGAATCCAGGAACCCGGACGAGGCCTCCAGGCGAAGCACCTTCCGAACGGTATTCCAGGAAGCCGTGTTCCCTTGTGACATATCGACGTCAACCTTATAATGCCGCCGACCGACAAGCAAGGGAAGTCTATGAGCATTCGAACCTACGGCGACCCCGTGCTCAGACGCCCGGCCGAGCCGGTCGGCGCGATCGACTCAGGGACGAGGAAGATCTGCGAGCGGATGGTCGAGGCCATGATTCGCGCCGACGGCGTGGGGCTCGCGGCCCCGCAGATCGGTGTTCCCAAGCGGATTATCGTTCTCGACGTCAACGGGGAGTTCCACGTGCTGATCAACCCGAGACTGGTCGAAGCGTCGGAGCAAACGCAGGCATTCACGGAAGGATGTCTGAGTGTTCCGGGCGTTCACGCAGACGTATCGCGGAGCGAACGGGCGACCGTTGAGGGAACAGGCCTCGACGGCTCGCGCGTCGAGATCACCGGAGAGGGACTCCTCTCTCGCGCGATTCAACACGAGATGGACCATCTCGACGGCCACCTCTTCGTCGATCATCTGAGTCCGGTCCGCCGCCGGAGCCTGCTCAAGGAGTACGGACGAAAACAACGAGAGGAATCCGATTGAGACTCGTCTTCATCGGGACGTCGACCTTCGCTTGCCCCGCACTTGAGCGCCTGAGAAGAGACCACGACGTCTCGCTGGTCGTGACGCAACCCGACCGCCCGGCAGGTCGAGGAAGGCGCCTCAGGGCGTCTCCGGTGAAGCGGATGGCGCACGACCTCGGGCTGCAGATCGCGCAACCGGAGAACGTCAACACCGAGGACGCAATCGACCGAATTCGAGCATCCTCTCCTGAAGTGATCGTCGTCGCTTCGTACGGCCAGATCCTCAAGTCGAGCCTGTTCACACTCGCCGGTCGGGGAGCGATCAATATCCACGCATCGATTCTTCCCGCCTTGCGAGGGGCGGCTCCCGTTCATTGGGCCATCATCCGCGGCGAAGAGACGACGGGGGTCACGACGTTCCTCATCGACCGTGGGATGGACACTGGCGAACTGCTCTGCCAGGAGACGCTTCCGATCGGGCCGGACGAGACGGAGGGTGAACTCGAGAACCGCTTGGCCGATCTCGGCGCCGACGTGATCATGCAGACGCTCGAAGCGCTCGCGGCAGGCGTGCTTCACCCGAAACCGCAGCCCGAAGAAGGCATCTCGCTTGCTCCGCAGCTAACGCGCGACGACGCCCGAATCGACTGGGAGAAGCAGGCGGCGGCGGTCCACAATCTCGTCCGCGGCACGAACCCTTGGCCGGGAGCATGGGCAATGCTTGGCGAAGAGCGGATCAAGATCCACCGCAGTGCCCGGACAGGCATCCTCAGAGGGTCAGTGAGTTCCGGGGAGATCGCGCTCGCTGAGACCGGTCGCCTACTCGTCGGCTGCGGTGACGAGCTCATCCAGCTTCTCGAGGTCCAACGAGAGGGCCGACCACGCGTCGATGGGAACTCCTTCCTCAATGGCCTTCGCGGAGACGGACGCTTCGGTTAGGTGCGCGGGTAGAGGCCGGCCAGGCCGTTCGCGTCGAGTCGCCGCTCGAGGACGATTCCGGACGGCAGCCCGAGGACGATTTCTGTCGTGTTGGCGACGATCGCGGAGATCAAGTGCCCCCCGGTGACCGACCCGTCTCGCCTCGCAACCGTCACGTGGCAGTGCGCCATCCTTTCCCCTTCGAGGACGGCGATGTTCCCTTGCATCGCGAGGAGTTCGGTCGGCTCAGGGACGGTGTGTTCCTCGTACTCAGACCCGTTCCAGTAGGCAAGACGAGCGTCGCGGACCATCCCAATGCCACCGAGGATCACCGCGCTCTCAACGGCAACGGACAGCAGTTCCGCAACGAGGTCTTCTCCATCGACCATCCGAACAACAATCTCTCGCTCGCCCCGCGCCTCGATCATGATCCCTCCGGCTGCAGATTCTACTCCGGCCCTGAGGCCGAAGGCCAGTTGCGCGCGCGCGCATCCGTCTCCTATTCTCCGCGTGCAATGGACGTCACGAGCGACGCACGGTGGATCGCCGATCGACTGACCTCGCGTTTCGGCCCGGCGACTGAGGGCTCGCGTGACCCCGTCGCAACCCTCGTCCTCACGATCCTGTCGCAGAACACGACCGACACCAATCGTGACCGAGCCTATCGGTCACTCCTCGACCGATTCGGACGGATGGACGCCGTCGCTCAGGCCGAGGAGCACGAGATCGCCAACGCGATTCGCGTGGGCGGACTTCAGCGGCAGAAGGCCCGGTCGATCCGCGAGGCCCTCCGGCGGATCCTGGCTGAGCGCAGCGCGTTGAGCATCGACTTCTTGGCAGCGATGGATCTCGACGACGCACTGACGTGGCTCCTGTCGCTCCAAGGCGTAGGGAGGAAGACGGCGGGGATCGTTCTGCTGTTCTCTTTTGGCGTACCATACTTCCCGGTGGACACGCACATCCGACGAGTCCTCAAACGCGTCGGATGGATTCGCGGAAACGAAGAGCCACACAGACGAGCAAACGCCATCCTGCCGAAAGATCCGGACCTCATGGCGAGTCTGCACTTGCAGCTGATCCGGCTTGGAAGGACCCTATGCCGTCCGAAGAACCCGGCGTGTGGCGGCTGCCCGATCCTCAAGCGATGCTGCCACGGAAAGGAAACCGCGTCATGAAGGAAGCGTCCCGGAAACTGGGCGAGCGTCTGCGGGAACTCGCGCTCACGATTTCGGTCGCCGAGTCATGCACCGCCGGCGGACTTGCCCACGAGATCACGCGGATTCCCGGCGCTTCCGCGTACTTCCTCGGTGGGATCATCGCGTACGATAATGCGGTCAAAACAACCCTGCTGGAGGTCCCACCATCGGTCCTTGACGAGTTCGGAGCCGTCAGCGCCAACACGGCCGAAGCGATGGCAGCATCCTGTCGAAGACGGTTTCAGAGCGACATCGCCGTGAGCATCACCGGAATCGCCGGTCCTGGTGGCGGCACGTCCGACAAGCCCGTCGGCCTGGTCTTCATCGCCGTGGCTGGACAACATGACGTTCGCAGCCTACGGGAGCACTTTCCGGGCACCCGCGACGAAGTGCGCGCGGCTGCAGTGGACACCGCGCTGCATTTGGTCCTCTCTTTCCTCGCCCGCGACGCGGCGTAGTTCAGCCGGCTTCCTTGTGCAATCTTGAATCCCCATGCTAGTATTCTCGCATGAAGGGTCCCCGCAAGATCGGGTGGAAGTATGTTCTCTCGGGCATCATCGGCTTCGGCTTGCTGGCCGGCGTCCTCTACTTCGTAGGGTGGCGCGAGATCCTCGCCGAGATGCATGCCCTCGGCGCCGCCGGCATCCTCGGCGTCATCGGGAACGTTCTTCTTGCCATGGCCGCGTGGGTTCTCTGTTGGTGGATCATCCTTTACTCCTACGGCATCCGCATCCCATTCCAACGGATCGTGGGCGCGAGAATGAGCGGATACGCAGTCAGCTATCTGACGCCAACCCTCTACTTCGGCGGAGAGCCGTTCAGGGCGCTGTTGATCGCCGACTCCACCGTCGCTCCCACGACTCGAATCTTTGCCACGATCATCGTGGAGCGATTCCTCGGGGGCCTAAGCATGATCGTGTTCATTCTCGTCGGCGGCTTCCAAGCGATCATCTCACCGAACATCCCGTGGCACGGCAAGCGGCTTCTTATCATCGGTACCGCGTTCATCACGTTCTGGATTCTTGTCGGCCTCATCGACTTCGCCGGTAACTTCAAGTGGATCAGTCGCGCAATCCGCCTGATTGGCCGGGTGATTCCTCGCTGGTCCGACCCGCTGGACCGAGCGGCGACCAAGGTCGCAGAGACGGAGGACGAGGTCTACCACGCCTTCACGAGCCACTGGAAGGGAACGCTACTCGCGTTTCTCGTTCAGGTTTTGGCGACGTTCTTCATCTACATGCGCCCTCAGGTCTTCTTCCACTTCTCGAGCGGCGTGCACTTCACGTTCCCGCAGCTATCGCTCTTGTTCTCGTTCAACATCCTCCTCTCCTCGTTCCTCTGGATTACGCCAGGTGGACTCGGGACCGGCGAGGCGGGACTGATCGGGATCTTCCGTTTCGTTGCTCCGCAGGTTCCGAGCGAAGGCGTCGTGGCGTACTCACTTGTGTTCAAGTTCGCTGAAGCGATCCTCGTGGCGGTCGGCGTCTACTATCTCTTCAGTCGTGGGCTCGCGTACTTCCAGCGTCGCAAGCAACATCGAAGCGGATAGAAGACGAAAGCAGGGACGCGAAGCGCCTTCCACCTGCGCACAGGCACTCGCGCCGGTGCGGCAAGCGACGCGGCAGCGTCAGCGGAGCGGCGTTTCTGTAAGCGGAGCGGCGTTTCTGTAAGCGGAGCGGCGTTTCTGTAAGCGGAGCGGCGTTTCTGTAAGCGGAGCGGCGGCGTCAGCGGAGCGGCGAGAACTCGCGCGATGTGAGCAGGCTCGCCCCAAACAGTCCGATCAGGCTTCCAAGAAGCACCCCAAGCGTCAGCCCCGCGAACGTCACGCCAAGGACCCTTGAGCCACTCGCAAGCCCGGAGATGCCGGACGTCGCCTCCCCGAGCGCGTACTGGCCGAGATAGATCCCAACCACGAGGAGCAGACCGGATAGCAGGCCCATCAGAACGCCGAGTCCGACGATCGGTGGAGCGATCGTGCGCTCCGACGTACCCGAGAGCCGCATGATCCGAATCTCGCCATGGAACGCCCCAAGCAGCGCTCGGTATCCGCCTCGCGCCAGAATCAGGCTGAGAGCGACGCTCAGCACAAGCAACGCCAGGAGCCCGATCCTTGCGGACGCGGGGAGTGCGAACCCGTTTGAGGGCGGAGCCACCGCGCCTCCTTCGGCTTGTGTGATCCCGTCCATCGCCGCCACGGCCGTCACCACGTCCGGCATGGCCTCAGCGGACGACGTCCGGATGAAGAACCGCCCTCCCGTGCTTCCCGGGCTCGATTCTTGAGCAAACCGGAACGAGATCGACGAGACGTTCGGCTGCTGGCGAATCTGCAAGTACAAGCTGTTCACAGTCTCGGCCGACAGCCTGGGAGACAAGTCCACCACGATCTCGGCCGCCCCAAGTGTACCCCGGGCGCCATCGCCAGCGGTTCCGCCGACAAGGAGAAGGGTGGCGAAACACGCGAGGCAGATGAAGACAAACAGACTGGAAGCGGAGAGAAGCACGGCGCTTCGCGCTCGAATCGATCCGAGAAGCTCGCGGAACAAGAAGAAGAACGTGCTCATCGGCCGACCACCTTTCCATCGACCAACTCGAGCACGCGATGCCTCCGCGCCTGCACCGGCAGCGGTCCACGCGCCGCGACAAGGATGGTCATCCCTCGATGGTGAATCCGTTCAAGAAGGGAGCAGATCTGCTCCTGATCTTCGGGGCCAAGGCCGTCGAACAGGTCGTCGATCAACAACAGGAGGGGGTCATCGCAGATCGCGAGCGCAACGCCGAGACGCAGTCGCTCGACAGAAGACAGCTCCGACGCCTCGGTCGTCTGCTGCCGCAGAAGCCCAACCAACTCGAGCGCGACAAGCGCCTTCTCCTCCGCCTGCTCGCGGAAGTCGCCAAGCGCCCGTAGCTTGAAGGTGAGGTTCCCCACTGTCGTTCGCGAAGGCGGGACAAAGCCCTGCGGCAGAAAGCCGATCTGCCTGCGCAACTGGAACGACTTCTCCCTGCTCAATCGAGCGACGTTGCGACCGTACACGAGAATCTGCCCCTGCTGCGGAGGGATCTGGGCGCCAAGCAACCCGAGAAGGAGGGTCTTCCCGACAGCAGCGTCCCCGACCAGATAGACAAGATCGCCGCGATCGACGTGCAGATGAACATCCTCGAGGACCTTGATCCCATCCTCCGTCGTGAAGTGGAGTTCCGAGACTTGAATCATCACGGGCATCGCGCCACCACGAACCTCTCCACGCCGGCAACGTCCTTCTCGACGGCAATCTCACGCAATCCCGCATCCGTCAACCATCTTGAGACCTGCTCGGCTTGACCGTATCCAACCTCGAGAAGGATGCCGCCGCCTGGAAGAACGTGCTCGCGGAGGCCGCCGATGAGCGCCTCGATCCTCTCCAACCCGGCTTCTCCTCCGTCGAGCGCAACGCGAGGCTCGTGGAGGCGCACCTCCGGCGACAGCCGCTCGAGTTCCTCCGTGTCCACGTAGGGCGGATTCGACACCACGAGGTCGAAGCGCCCCGTAACCCCGGCGAACCAGTCACCTTGAATGAACGTGATCCTCTCTTCAACGCCGTTGGATCGAGCGTTCTCCTCAGCCAGCTTCAGGGCCTCGGGCGAGATGTCGACTGCGCTCACGTCGGCATGTGCAAGAAAGCGAGCAAGGCAAACGGCGATCACGCCTGTCCCTGTACCCAGGTCGATGCAGCGGATTTCGCGGTCGCGAGGGGCCATCTTCAATGCGCGCTCGAGAAGCTCTTCCGTTTCCGGGCGCGGAATCAGTGCATCCCGACGAACCTTGAACCTCAGGCCGAAGAAGCTGACCTCTCCGACCAAGTGCTGTAAGGGAACTCCGGATTTCCGCTCCTGAACGACCGTGCGATACCGGGTTCGCTCGTCGGTCGTCAACGGTTTGTCCGGAGACAGGTAGAGATGCAGGCGCTCCACGTCGAGCGCGTGAGCAAGCAGGATCTCCGCCTCCAAACGCGGCTGCGTGATCCCCGCGTCCTTGAAGTACCCCCGAGTCCAATTCAGAACCTCGCGGATTGTCCACTCGACAGCCAGTGTCGTTCCCCCCCATCTGAGACGTCGAGAGCCCGCTATCGCGGAATACAATAGCGAAATCTTGTCCTCAATGCAAGAACTGCCTATACTATGCGGCCTTGCGAAGCTCGGCTCCGAAACGCTGGGCCTCTCCGGATTCCGCGAGTCGCAGGTGAGGGCGCAGCCGTGTCGCCGCCCTCAACCATGATTGGCGCCCTCCCAGGCGTGATGACATCCTGCTTCTGCACGCCAATGCCCGTCGAGGAAGGCATCGCGCGGCCGGTTGGGCCTTCCGGAAGCCGAGCACCCGACGGCCGCAACCTGCAGCGGACAGGGGCCGTCCCCCCGTGGGTTGAACCCCGGGAACGTAGCGAATACGGTTCCGAAGAGCGAAGCCGGAGGCGTACCATTCGCTGATCCGCCAAGGAATCGCAGTGTCGAAAACGATCAAAGGGGGAAGCGGTGGGGAAGAGAATCGGGTTGGCCATCCTGGGCCTTTGTGGTATCGCCAGTGTTGTCGGGTGCTCGTTTCTCGGCGATCAAGGCCCCGAGTTCACCTACTGGGAGCCGGCGCTGTCACCGGACGGCCGCACACTGATCTACGAATCGATTTCCGGAGAGACCCTGGAGTTGTACGCACTCGATCTCGCGACCGGCGAGGAGAGGCACCTCACGGAGAACGATGTCGAGGACTGGTCGCCAAGCTGGTCGCCACAAGGCGATCGGATCACGTTCGCGTCCGACCGCGACAAGAACGTCGACATTTTCGTTCTGTCGGTCGAAACGCTGGACACCAACAGGCTGACCACGCACGAAGCAGACGACATCAACCCCTGCTGGGGCGTTGACGGACGAATCTACTTCAACTCGAATCGTTCCGACGTCTGGGAGATCTACTCGATCGATCCGGACGGCTCGAATCTGACGAAGATCATCGGCAGCGGGTCCGTGGAGTAGCGGCATGCGGGTATCCGCCGTGATCCTGGCCGCCGGCAGCGGGCGCCGGATGGAACGAGGCGAGAACAAGGCATTCCTGTCCATTGCGGGGAGTCCCCTCTTGTCTCACACCCTCAGAGCGTTCTCACGGTCCCCGAGGATCTCCGAAATCGTCCTCGTCGTGCGCGCCTGCGAGGAGGATCGCGTCCGCGCGCTGCTTCCGGATGGACTTCCCCAGGTGTCGATCGTCCCTGGAGGAGAACACCGCCGTGACTCGGCGATCGCCGGAGTGGCGGCAGCGGCCGGCCAGATCGTCCTCATCCACGACGGGGCGCGACCGTTCCCCAGCATCGAGCTGATCGAGCGCGTCGTGGACGGCGCCATCCAGCACGGGGCGTGCATCCCCGTGCTGCCCGTGGTCGACACCGTCCGCCCGACGAGAGACGACGGCTTCCTCGGCGACCGTCCCCTCGACCGCTCGAGGCTGACACGAGCGCAGACCCCTCAGGGCTTCGAGACGGAACTCATCCGCCAAGCGCTCGCCCTGGTCCCGCCAGACGTCCCTGACGATGCCGCGGCCGTCCTTGCGCTCGGAAGCGCGGTATGGACTGTTCCGGGCGAGCCGATGAACCTGAAAGTGACGGCCCCTGACGATCTTCCGTTGGCGGAAGCGATCGGCGAGAGGCTCCAGCTGTTCGGGCAGAAGCGACACGCCGCCTGATGAGTACGCTCGCCCCGTTGCCGAGAAACGTCCATGTCGGCTAGAATGCTGCTGATCTTTTCCGCCAAGGAGGCCTACATGTTGCGTAGGAAAGGTGTGCTGCTCGTCCTAGGATTGGTGTCGTTGCTCTCGTTTGCCGTCGGGGCGCAAGCCGATTGGATTTCGTCGTACACGAGCCCCTACGGGGGGGCCACGGCCCACGTCGCGTTTCTCAACACGACCGGGGCGACCGCCGATGTCCTGCATCTCGAGTTCGAAGAAGAAGTGACCCTCACGTACTTCATTGCGATCGGTGGCATCCCGGTGCTCGTTGGAGAAGCCACCGGATTGGTGTTCGACTTCGCTGGGGCCATGGTCGCCAACGCTGAGATCTACACCATTTGGGAACCGGTCACCGCGTTCCCCGTCTTCGGTCAATGGTTGGCCGGCGGCGCCCCCGCTGGACCGCCCTTCATCGGCTCGCTCACCGTTCTCGGACGCCTGTTTGGTGAAGGCATCGTCGCCGCGCGTGAGGCGAATCCAGCCGCGCTCGGGACAGCGTTCGAGCAGTTCTTCACCGACAACGCCGCGTACTTCGCGGACCTTGTCGCATCCATCGGAATCGACCTTCAGTCGCAGCTGTTGCCGATCATCATGACGGCCCCAGCCGAGGGTATCGCGAACTTCTTCGGGACGATCATTGGGATGCTTGGCGCGACCTCTCTTGAGGAAGTCCTGGGGGGAGACGTCAATTTCGGCGCGCTGTTAGCGCTTCTCGGACTGTAGACGAATCTAGCTGCTGTTCTTGATGGAGGGGAGGCGACCGCCTCCCCTCTTGTTTCTTGACCTAGTGTGAGCTGCCGACGCTCACGACCGTTCGATCAGTCTGCGAATGCGGTCGGGGGAGAGCGGGTACTCAAGTGGATCGCGGCCGATGGCGTGGGCGACGGCGCGGGCGACCGCCGCGTGGGCGGCCATCAGCGGCACTTCGCCCAGTCCCTTGGCTCCGAACGGACCGGCCGGGAACTCGGCTTCAACGAAGTCAACGCGGGTTCGCGGCGCAACATCCTGTACCGTGGGGAGTCGATACGTCGTCAGCCCGTTGACGATGAGCCGGCCGTCCCTCTGTGGGATCTCTTCCATCAGCGCGAACCCGATTCCCTGGGCGATCCCGCCTTGCACCTGTCCGATCGCCGACGCGCGATTGAGGATGGTCCCGGAGTCGTGCACGGCGATGAAGTCGACGACGCGCGTCTCTCCTGTCGCTTCATCGACCTCCACCTCGGCGATGTGCGTCGCGTAGGCGTAGACCGCGTAGACGTCGCCGAGGCCCGTCTCCGGATCCCAGCTGACGGCTTGCGTCTTGGCCCACCCTTCGACCGCTGGATCGAGGTTTCGTTGCCACAAGACCTGCGCGACCTCGGCGATCCGTGACGGAATCTCGGCTGCGGGAATTCCGAGGTCACCGGCGACACGTTCGATCCGCTCGCGCAGCTTCCCCGCCGCATCGAGGACGGCGAGCCCACTCATCATCGTCCCTCGAGAAGCGACCGTCGGTCCACTGTCCGGAACTCTGGACGTATCGACAGGCGCCATGTGGATACGCTCCAACGGAACGCCCAGCGCCTCGGCGGCCAACTGAAGCAGCGTCGTCGTCAGCCCTTGTCCCATTTCCACGGTGCCGACGGCGACCGCGATCGAACCGTCGGCCTCGATCTTCATCGTCGCGCCGGCCTTGTCGAGAGACGGTGCCTTTCCCCCGAGCCCTACGCCGTAAATGACGCTCGAGATCCCGACCCCCCGTTTGAGCTCGTCGTGCTCCGCGTTGAACGCGTCCGCACGCGCCAAGCGCTCGTCCCATCCCGCCATCTCGACAGCGCGCTCGAGCGTCTCAAGGACGCCGATGCTTTCGGTCACGATCTGCTCCGTCGACGTCGCATCGCCCGAGCGAAGAAGGTTCCGCCGTCTGATCTCGGCCCGGTCGATGCCGAGCTTCGCGGCGAGCAGATCCATCTGCGACTCGTGCGGGAAGATGACCTGCGGACTGCCGAATCCGCGGAACGCACCGTTCGGGACCGTGTTCGTAGCGACGGACCTGGCATCGACCTTGACGTGAGGAATCCGATACGGTCCGGCCGCGGTGACGAGGCTGCGCCACAACACAGCCGACGACAGCGTCTGGTATGCGCCCGCGTCCAGGACTACGTCTGCCTCGATCGCGGTCAGCGTCCCATCGGCCTTTGCGCCGGTCCGATAGCGGACGCGAGACGGATGCCGCTTGCTCGTCGTGAGAACGTCTTCGCCCCGATCGAACACCAGCTTGATCGGACATCGCAACGTCCACGCCGCCACCGCGACGAGCGCGCCGACGAGGGACGGAACGTCCTCTTTCCCCCCGAAGGCTCCCCCCGTGGCCGTCTGAACGACGCGGACCTTGGCCAGGGGGATGCCGAGAACCTGGGCAACAGCGCTCTGAACGTAGAACGGGCATTGCATCGACCCGTAGACCGCAATCGATCCGAGATCCTCAAGGACGGCGACCGCCCCCTGGGGTTCGATGTAGGCGTGCTCCTGGTATCCGGTCTCGTACTCCGCCTCGACGATCACATCGGCGTCGGCGAAGCCCTTCTTCACGTCGCCTTTCCGCAACACCAACTCGTTGAAAAGGTTCCCGCCACCCTCGGACACCGCGGGATCGCGAACGACCACCGGCGCATCAGGCTTCAGCCCGTCGAGCGGGTCGGTCACGGCCGGAAGCGGGTCGTACTCGACCTTCACATCGGCCACGGCGGCGCGGGCCGCGCGGCGCGACGTCGCAGCGACGAGGGCCACCGGCTCGCCGACGTAGCGGACGATGCCTTCGGCGAGCGCCGGCTGATCGTCGTAGATGACGTGAACCGTGTTCTCTCCCGGGACGTCTTCTGACGTGAGGACGGAAACGACGTCGGAGCGAGCAAGCGCCGCGCGAGCGTCGATCTTACCCACCCTCGCGTGCGGATGGGGACTCCGAACGATGGCAAGGTGAAGCATCCCAGGCAGGACGAGGTCGTCGACGTACCGTGCCTCGCCGCGGACCTTGTCCACCGCATCGGGCCTCGGAACGCTGGCACCGATGAGCGTCGTCCGCACGTCGTTCACGCTAGAGCCTTCCTCCCATCGTCAGGGTCATGATCGCCTTCTGGGTGTGCAACCGATTCTCCGCCTGGTCGTAGATCCACGAGAGTTCGTTGTCGCAGACCTCGGGATCGGCCTCGTTGCCGCGATCGACCGGCATGCACTGCAGGAGGTAACCCGGATCGGCCAGCTTCTGCTGCCGCTCGGCCGTGTAGCGCCAATCCTTGTACTTCAAGGCGATCTCATGCTCCTTGTCCTTGCCAATCTCGTAGCGATCGCCCGTGAACCAGTTCCGCGGGAAGACGACCGTGGCTCCCTCAAGTGCCTTGTCGAGATCGTGAGAGATCTCGAACGACCCACCCGATGCCGAAGCCAGATCCCGGCACTGCCCCATCACCACCGGATCGAGATCGTGCTCGGGAGGATTCGCGACGACAACGTCCATACCGTACATCGCCGAGATCAACGCCGTTCCTTGGACCGAGCAGCGGCCCCGAATCCATGGCGTGTACGCCCACATGATGACGATTTTCTTCCCCTTGACCTGGCCGCCAAGCTTTTCGTGCATCGTGTAGATGTCGGTCAGCGACTGGCACGGGTGATTGATGTCCGAGGCCATGTTGATCACCGGGACCTCGGCGTGCTCGGCGAATCGGCGCATCACCAAGTCGCCGTAGCCGTAGCTGTCGATCGAATCGTCAAGAAGGCGGATGCCCATTCCGTCGCAGAATCGTGCCATCGCCTTCGCGGTGTCCTTGACCGTCTCCCCGGCACCCGGCTTGTCTTCAAGCGAAAGGCGCATCGTCTGCGGGTTGAGAAACTGCGAGTGGCCGCCGAGTTGCGTCATTCCCGTCTCGAACGACATCCGCGTCCGCGTCGAACCGGCGAAGAACAGCATCGCGAACGTCTTATCCTGCAGATACCGATGTTCCTTACCGCTGTAGTAGAGGCCCTTCATCTGATCGGTGACCTTCATCGCGATGTCGTATTCCTCGCGGGTCCAGTCAACCTCGCTGATGAGGTCGCGTCCGGCTAGATCGAACCAACTCATCGTTCCTCCCTTGGGTCGCCCTCTAGCGGCCGCCCATCGCAAGCGCCATGACAGCCTTGGCTGTGTGGAGACGGTTGGCAGCTTCGTCGTACACGACGGAGTGCGGTCCGTCGATCACCTCATCGGTGACCTCCTTGCCTCGGTCGGCCGGCAATGCGTGCATGTAGATCGAGCGCCCGTTGGTCAGGCGCATCTTCGCGTCGTCGCAAACCCAATCCTTGTGCTTGGCCATCTCCTCGCCGACCCCCTCCGGGGTGTCAGCGGCATAGAAGCCGCCCCAATTCTTGGCGATGATGACATCGGCATCGACGAACGAGTCCTCCATCTCGTGAGACACGGTGATCTTGGATCCGTACAGCTCGGCGTTGCCGCGCGCCGCGTCCATGATCTCCGGCATCAGGTCGAACCGCTCCGGATACGCCAGGGTGATGTCCATCCCGTACCTCGCAAACAGCAGAAGCTGCGACTGAGGAACCGACAGCGGCTTGAGATGCGAATCGGCGTAGGCCCAACTGATCCCGACCTTGAGATCTCGGAGGTTCTTGCCGAACCGCTCCTCGATCGTCATCAAGTCGGCCAGCACCTGCATCGGATGGTAGACATCGTCTTGTAGATTGAGCACCGGGACGTCGGAGGCGTCAGCGATCCCGTCCATGTACTGATTGCCTTCCCCATACTCGCATGCGCGGACGGCAATCGCGTGGCCGAAGCGGCTGAGAACCTTCGCCGTGTCGGCCACAGACTCCCCGTGGGAGAGCTGCAGCGTGTCCGGAGCGAGGAAGTGGGCGTGCCCTCCGAGCTGAGTGATCCCGGCCTCGATGGAATTGCGAGTCCTCGTCGAGGCGTCGAAGAACAGCATGAATAGTGTCTTATACAGAAGCCATGGCGTCGCCTCGTCGTGCGCGAACTTGATCTTCAGCTCGCGCGCCAGATCGAGCATGACGTCAATCTCTTCCTTCTCAAAATCCTGCGTAGTGATGAAATCTCTTCGTCGAAACAGGTACGGCATGGCTAGACTCCTTCGTCCTCGCGGATCGCTTCGCAGACCACGCGGGGAAACGCGGCGTAGAATGCCGCCGCAGCGACCAGATCATCGATCGCGACTCTCTCGTTGGGGGCATGGGCGTACTTCTCGTCGCCGGGACCGAACCCGACGGCCGGGATGCCGTAGACTCCCGTGATCACGGTTCCGTTGGTGCTGAAGTCCCAGTGCGAGATGGTTGGCTCGGCGGCGAAGGTCCGCCGGTACGTCTCGGCGGCGGCATCGACGATCGGATGCTGCTCGTCGAGCACCCACACGGGGAAGTACTTCTCCGCTGGGTACCGGGTTCCGGTGTAGCTGGGCTCGTCGTATTCGAGTTCGACGATCTCGGCGGCGACGCCGATTCGATCGAGAATCACGGCAACCTCATCCAGCGCCGACTCACGCGTTTCTCCCGCCGTAAGGCGGCGATCGATGTGGACTTCGCACCGATCGGGAACCGCGTTGACCGAAGGAGAGACCGACGTGATCTCCGACACGACGATGGTTCCTTTCCCGAGAAACGGGTCGACATGCAGCGTGTCGTTCAGTCGCTCGATCTCGGAGACGATTCTTGCCATCGCGTACACCGCGTTCTCGCCCCGCTCCGGCGCGCTGGCGTGGGCGGCGACTCCGCTCGTTCGGATACGGAATTCGATCCGTCCCTTCTGTCCGCGGTTGATTCGCAGACTCGTCGGTTCGGTGATCACTGCGAGGTCCGGCACCAGGCCGTGCTCGTCGATGAGATATCGCCAGCACAGGCCGTCGCAGTCCTCCTCCATCACCGAGCCAACGACGTACACCGTGAAGTCGTCCAAAAGGTCGAGGTCCTTGAGAATCTTCATCCCGTAGACCATCGATGCCATGCCGCTCTTCTGGTCCGAGGCTCCGCGGCCGTGCACCCACGTCTCGTCGATGTCGCCGCTGAACGGCGGCCTTTCCCAAAGGTCCAGGCTCCCGACACCGACGGTATCGATGTGCGCGTCCATGGCGATCTTCGTTCGCCCGGATCCGATCCTGCCGATGATGCTGCCCAATCCATCGATCGCGACCTCGTCGAATCCAACGGCGAGCATCTCCGATCGAATGACTTCGACGACCCGTCCTTCATCGCACGAGGTGCTTTTCGCCTGAATCAGGCGGCTGGCGAAATTCGCCAACTCGTCTCGAAGCTCCTCCGCACGCCGAAGCACGGGCGATTCTTCCGTCATGGCGTCCTTCCTCCAATCTAGAGCGACAGCCCGCCGGTCGATCTCACACACGCAGACCAAGCTGGGCCCATTGCTCAGCCCATGATCAGGGCCATCATGCCCTTCTGGGCGTGCAGCCTGTTGGCCGCCTCCTCGATGATCACCGAGTTCGGGCCGTCGATGACCTCGTCGGTGACTTCCATGTCGCGGTCGGCCGGCAGGCAGTGCATGTAGTACGCGTCGTTGGTGAGTGACATCTTCTCGTTGGTGCAGATCCAATCCTTGTTCGCTTCGAACAACGGCTTGGCCGCGGACTCCTCCATCAGCCCAGAGCCGTCAGTCGGCTGAACCGTCCACGCCTTCGGGTAGACGACGTCGGCGTCCTTGAACGATGCGCCCATGTCGTGGGAGATCTGGAACGCACCGCCGTTCTTCTTGGCGAGCGTCTTCGCCGCCTCGAGAATCTTCGGATCGAGGTCGAGCCCCTCCGGATGCGCCAACGTGACGTCCATCCCCATCATCGCCGCAGAGACGATCGCCGACTGCGGCACCGCGAGCGGCTTGGCGACCGAGCCGGAGTAGGCCCAACTCATGACGAACTTCTTCCCCTGCAGGTCGTGACCGAGCTTCTCCTGCATCGTCATCACGTCGGCCAGCGCCTGGCACGGATGGTACATGTCATCTTCCATGTTGATGACCGGAACCTTCGACCACTCGGCGAACTCGCGGATGATCCGGTCGCCCTTGCCGTACTCCCAGCCAGTCGGCTTGCCGTAGATGCGGATCGCGATCGCGTCGCCCATCTCGGCGAGGACGCGAGCGACGTCGCTGATTCGTTCTGTCTTGTACGCGACCTCGTCCCCTCTCAGCGCGGGAGTGTAGACAGCGCCTGGCTGCAGAAAGTGCGCATGGCCGCCAAGCTGCGTCATCCCCGCCTCGAACGAGCTTCGCGTCCGCAGACTGGTGTTGTAGAACAGCATGTGCAGCGTCTGCCCCTCGAGAACCTTGTACGGCTCGCGGCGGATGAACTTGCGCTTCAAGTCATGGGCGGTATCGAGCATCGCCTCGATTTCATCGCGCGAGAAGTCGAGCCAGGAAATGAAGTCTCGACCTCGAAGCGTCGTGTTGGACATCGTTTGTTCCCTCCTTCGACTCCTGTCTTGCTCTATCCCTTGGTGATCGTCGTCCCGGCGTTCCCCGCGAGCGCGTCGAACGCCTTGTCGAGCGAGGTGATGACAGCCCTCTCGCCGCCGGCCTCCACAAATCGGATCGCCGCGCGCACCTTCGGCTCCATCGAACCCTTGGCGAAGTGTCCGTCGGCGTGATACTGCTTTGCTTGGTCGATGGTGATCGTCGAAAGCGCCTGCTCCTCCGGAGTGTTGTAGTTGATCCGAACGCTGTCCACGTCGGTGAGGACCATGAAGATCGATGCATCGACGTCAACCGCCAGTCGCTCGCCAGCGAGGTCCTTGTCGATCACCGCATCGACACCCTTCAGCTTCCCATCCTCGCGAATCACAGGGATGCCGCCGCCACCGGAGGCGATGACAATGGCGCGCGCGTCAACGAGCTGTCGAATGGCGACCTTCTCGTTGATCTCGATCGGATCGGGCGACGGCACGACGCGGCGCCAGCCTCGACCGGCGTCCTCGCGGACGTCGTATCCCTTCTCTGATTCCAGCGCCTTGGCCTCCGCCTCACTGTAGAACGGGCCGACCGGTTTGGTCGGATGGATGAACGCATCATCGTCCTTGTCGACGACGACCTGCGTCACCACCGTGGCAATCGGGACGTCGGCCCTGCCGGCTTCGGCCAACAGATTGCCGAGATTCTGTTGGATCATCAGTCCGATCAGTCCTTGGCTCTCGGCTCCGCAGACAAACAGCGGCATCGCGGCCGCGACCTCCTTGCCCGCCTCGTTCTGCAGGAGGAGGTTTCCCACCTGAGGGCCGTTCCCGTGCGTCACGACCACCTTGTACTCGCCGGACTCAACCATCTGGGCAAGCTGCTCGCAGGTCGTGTAGACGTTCGCCATCTGCTCCTCAAACGTCCCCCGCTGCCCGGGTTGTAGAATCGCGTTCCCGCCCAACGCGACAACCACCAACTTCTTCTCACATTCCATTCGATCACCCTTCCGTACTTCGTTTCTCCATAGTTGGGCGCGAACCCGCCAAACACAGCGAACTCGCATTTTCGCACGTACTCACTCAACTGAGGGAATCCGCTCGCGGATTCTCTCACCTATTCGACGAATCGGGCGATTCGTCGAATAGGCAGCCCTATGCTTCCCAGATCTCTCGCATTCGCGTCCAATGCTCGACCATCTTGGCGAAGGCCGTGTCGCTGTCGCTCCGCTCGATCGCTTCGACGATCTGAGAGTGCAGATCCACGACGTGCTGCAGGTCCTCGACATTCCTCAGGTAGTAATGGCGAGTGAACTCCCGGTAAACCCGCTGATCCATCGTCCGTACGAGCGGCGCCAGCGCCGCAATGACGAGGGGGTTGCCAGCGGCCTCCGCCAATGCAACGTGGAACGACTTGTCCGCGTCGAAGTAGGCGTCGAAGTCGTCGCGCGCGGCGTATTCTCGCATGATCTCAACGGTCTCCCGCAATTTGGCAAGTGCGCCGTCCGATGGTTTCGACGCGATCAACGCCGCCACCGGGGGTTCAAGGGTCTTGCGCGCCTCCATCACCTCGAGACACCCCGCCTCGCTCTCGATCAGGTGGACCGTGTGGGTCTCGTCGTGAAGCGAGGGCGCCCGCAAGACGTAGTTGCCGCTCCCGGGGCGTGATTCGATGATCGACATTGCCTGCAAAGCGGAGAGCGCCTCACGAATCGACGGCCGGCTGACGCCCATCTGCTCGGCCAATTCGAACTCCGAAGGAAGCTTGCCTCCGACAGCGAAGTCCCCGCGCTTGATCGCTTCGACGATCTGTTCCGCCGCAATCGATGATACCTTGCGCGGTTGAACCTTCTCGAACGGCATCGGTGCCTCCTTCGGACTCGAGTGGTAAAGTTGTATGATAGCTTGACCGAACGGCCGACCGCAAGCGGCTTTCTCTCCGCCGAGCTATCCTCGCCGAGCCACGTAGGCACCCGTTCCTTTTTCCGCCAAGACCTCGCCATCCTGGAACAGAACCCTTCCGCGCGCGATCGTCACGGAGACCCGCCCGATGACTTCCCGACCCTCGTACGGCGAGAAGTCGGTGTTCATGTGGAGGTTTCCGGCTGTGATCCGCCACGTCTTCTGGGGATCGAATACGACGAGATCCGCGTCCGAGCCGACCTCGATCGCACCTTTTCGAGGATACAGGCCGTACGTTCGAGCCGGCCCCTCGGACAGGAGCCGAGGGATGTCATTCAGGCTAAGGACTCCGCTGCCAACGATCTCCGAGTGGACGAGCGGAAGCAGCGTTTCCACCCCTGGGAGCCCGTACGGAAGATCTCGGAAGTCGCCGTGCCACGCCTTCTGCTGCGATGTGAACGAACAGTGGTCGGTGGCGATGAAATCAAGATCGCGGCATCTCAGCGCCGCCCACAGCGCGGCCCGGTCGTCGTCCGAGCGGAGGGCGGGGCTCGCCGAGAACAGGTGCCCGTCGTCGCGATCGTAGACCTCGCGGGTGAGAAGCAGGTACTGCGGGCACGTCTCGGCCGTCAGCGATGCTCCGTTCGTACGCCCCTTGCGGACCGCTTCCAGACCGAGGAGAGAGCTCACGTGGACGATGTGCGTCCGACACCCCGTCGCCCGCGCAATCCGCGCGACCTGCACGATCGCCGAACGCTCACATAGATCGGGGCGGGCCTCGGCCAGTGTGCTCATCCTGCCGATCTCGTCGGGTGTCAGTCGTTCGATGATCGACGAGATCAGACTCTCGTCCTCGGCATGGACGAGGGCGACGGCGTCCCACTCCGCCAACGCGCCGAACGCCGTCGTCATCTCGCCGGGCGGTGTTCGCCTGCCGGACTCCTCGTACGCGGTGTAGAACTTGAAGCTCGTCACACCGAGACCGATCGCCTCGCGGAACTCCCACTCTCGACCGGGCCGCCAGCCGATCACCTCCGCGTGAAGTGCGTAATCGATGACGGCCGGCGCGGCGTCGGCTCGCCTGCGCTCGATCTCCTCGGGAATCGACGTCTCCGAGCCGCCGACGGTGAAGTCGACGAGGGTCGTCACACCCCCGCACGCAGCGGCCATCGTGCCGCTAGCGAAGTCGTCGCTCGACACCGTACCCGCGACGGGAAGGGCCATGTGCGTGTGCGCGTCGATGGCGCCGGGGAAAACCAGCTTCCCGGACGCGTCGATCTCGCGGACGCCTTGAAGGTTCTGCCCCACGGCGGCAATCGTTTCGCCGTCGATCGCCACGTCGGCCACGTCGGCCGTCATCGGCGTGACCACGGTCCCACCTCGGATCACAAGGTCGTGCGAGTGCGCCATACCGCCCTTCTCTACGCGGGTCTTTAAATCGGTCAGACAGCATGATAGCATTGACGAAAGACGCACACAATGACAGCAGGAGGACTCCTTGATTGATCTGACACTTCATCCGGACCGGCTCGAGCGAACCGTCGCCCGCGCCCGTGAACGAGGAATCATCGTTCCCACATTCGCTCAGATGAAAGACCCGAAGCTGATTCCGTCGACCGTCGTCGCGCGACTGGCCGACATCGGATTGTGGGATCTTCACCCGCTGAACCTGTTCCGCATTACGTGGAAGAACGAGCCCACACCGCACGGCGGGGGATTCGGCAGTGTGAATTCCATCGAGTTTCCCCCCGAGCTGACCGGCGTTCGAGCGCGGATCATCGCCCTGGTCGGGAAGTGGTTCCCGACCGGCGCCCACAAGGTCGGCGCGACCTTTGGCTGCCTGGTTCCACGACTGGTGACCGGCCAATTCGATCCGACGTTTCACAAGGCCGTCTGGCCTTCGACGGGCAACTACTGCCGTGGCGGCGCCTATGACTCGCATCTTCTCGGGTGCGAGTCGATCGCCATTCTCCCCAAGGAGATGTCGCGAGAGCGGTTCGAGTGGCTGGAGAAGGTCGCCGGCGAGATCATCGCCACGCCGGGATGCGAATCGAACGTCTGGGAGATTTTCCAGAAGTGCATCGAGCTTCAGGCGACGCGCGACAACGTGATGATCTTCAATCAGTTCGATGAGCCTGGGAACCATCTCTGGCACTACGAAGTCACCGGCCACGCCATGGAAGAGGTTCTGCGTGCCAAACTCGGATCCGACCGCTACGCGGGCGTCGTCCTCACCTCCGGATCGGCCGGAACGATGGGGTGCGGCGACTACCTGAAAGAGATCTACCCGGGGAGCAAGCTCGTTGTCTCCGAGGCGCTGCAGTGCCCGACGCTGCTCGAGAACGGATTCGGCGGGCACCGGATCGAAGGGATCGGCGACAAGCACGTCCCCTGGATTCACAACGCACGGAACACGGACATGGTCACCGGCATCGACGACGAGGACTGCATGCGCCTGATTCGTCTGTTCAACGATCCATCGGGGCACGCGTTCCTGCTCTCCCAAGGCGTTCCCGAGAACATCGTCGAGAAGCTTGATCTCTTAGGCATTTCAAGCGTCGCGAACCTGCTTTCCGCGGTCAAGTTTGCCAAGTACCACGAACTCAACGAACACGACGTCGTACTGACCGTTCTCACCGACTCGATGGAGCTCTATCAGAGCCGGCTTCGCGAACTCGACGAGGAGCGGGGAGCGTACGACGAGACGCAGGCCGCCATCGACTTCCACGCCCATCTCCTCGGAATCAAGACCGATCACACCCTCGAGTTGTGCTATCAGGATCGGAAGCGGATTCACAATCTGAAGTACTTCACCTGGATCGAGCAACTCGGTAAGTCGGTCGAGGAACTCGACGCGCAGTGGTACGACTATCCGGGCTACTGGGCGCGGATTCACGAGTCGGTCGGCGCGATCGACGAGCGGATTGAATCGTTCAACGAGAAGGTGGGGCTTCTTGATGCTTCGGGCGAACTCCGCGACACCTAGGCAGGGATGGAACCCAAGCGAACGACGTCCCTGAAGCGAGTTCTCGATCGAATCCGCGCCATGGTCTCCGGCGAAGTGCCGGTACGACCGATCTTGCTGGTCGGCGGCATCGGCTCCGGAAAGACATCGACCGGCCTCCGACTGATCTCGCTCCTCCGGCAAGCCGACCTGCCCCCCGGCGGGATCCTCGCTCCACGGATCCTCGAAGGGGACGAGACTATCGGCTACTCGGTCATCGATCTCGCCACCAATACGACACATCCGTTCGCGAGCCTGGAGCCGAGCGACGTCCAGATCGGCCGGTACTACGTCTCGAATGATGGCATCGATCTCACCCGCCGTGCAATCCAGCGTGCAGCAGGCGAGCGACCGGTCGTCCTCGTTGACGAAGTCGGCCGCCTCGAACTCGCCGGCGGCGGGCACGCCCCGGCGCTTCGCGAACTGCTCGCGTCATCCTCCGTCCCGATCCTTCTCGTCCGCGACGAATCGGTCGAGGAGGTGGTCCACGTTTTCGGCATCGGCGACCACGAGATCTTCGACGTCGTCGAGACGCACGACACGCAAGGAGCCGGCTCCGTCGGCGCAGAGACCCTATGGGAGATCGTCGATGGGATCCCGTTTCCTCTCCTGATCACGCTCGGAGACGGCGGGTTTCCCGAATCTCGCCCGATGTCGCTCGTCGATCGTGACGACCGGACACTCTGGTTCGCCACGTCGCGCGCCTCACGTAAGGTCGCTCAGATCGAGGCGAACCCAAATGTGACCGTCCTGTTCGTCGACACCGACCTGTTCAACTACGCGTCGCTCTACGGGACGGCAACCGTCATCGTCGACCCCGAGCGGGAGCGAACGTTGTGGCAAGACGACTGGCGCGACGATTGGCCCGAGGGCCCGTCCGATCCGGATTACGTCCTGCTGCGCGTCAACGTCACCCGCGGCCGCTACCTCCGCGGATCGACCGGAGAATCGGGGACAATCGGACTCGGGTAGCTCGCCCTGCTCGCTCCCCGCGTCGAGTCTCAGGTATGATGACGGAACGAAGCCCCGGAGGTACCCCTCAGTGGACCTAGGACTCGGCCTTGGAATCGGACTTGTCATCGGTGTCCTCATCACTTGGCTCGCAATGAAGGCGCGAACCCAGTCGGGGAACGAACGTCTTCGCATCGCGAACGTCAAGCTGGAGGAGGAGCTCCGCACCGAACGCGACAAGGCCGCTTCCCTCGATGCCATTCAGGAGCGGATGCGGGAGACCTTCACCGCGCTGGCGCATGAAGCCCTCACCTCCAACTCCGATCAACTGCTGATTCGCTCGCGCGATCAACTGGAGGCGATACTCAAGCAGGTTCGCGGGGACTGGGGAACACAGAAAGAGGAGCTCAAGGGACTCGTCGACCCGTTGAGCAAGGGGCTCGACGCGATCGACAAACAAGTGCGCGAACTCGAGCAAAAGCGGGAAGGCGCCTATCGTTCGCTCGGGGAACAACTCCGTTCCCTCGGTGATGCCCAGACCCACTTGCGGCAGTCGACGGTTCGCCTCGAGCAATCGTTGAAGTCTTCGACCACCCGCGGCCGCTGGGGCGAGCTGCAGCTTCGCCGCGTGGTGGAGCTCGCCGGCATGGCGAACCACGTCGATTTCTCGGAGCAGGTGTCGGGGGAACAGGGTCGCCCGGACATGATCGTCCGTCTACCGAACGAAGGGATCCTTCCGATCGACGCCAAGACGCCGGCGAGCGCGTACCTGGATGCGATGGAGTTGGAGGGGCCTCAGCGCAAGCAGAAGCTCGCGGAGCACGCCAAGGCGATGCGCGCGCGCGTGGTCGAGCTTTCGCGCAAAGCGTACATGGACCAGTTCGAGAAGACGCCGGAAGTGGTCGTCATGTTTGTTCCCTACGAATCTGCGCTGTCCGCAGCCTTCGAGGAAGACCCCGGGCTGCTCGAGTACGGCTTCGAGAACCGCATTCTCGTCGCCTCTCCGGTGACCCTGCTTGCGTTGCTTCACGCCGCGGCCTTCGGTTGGCAGCAGTACACGGTCGCCGAGAACGCCCGGCTGATTGCCGATCTAGGACGCGAACTCTACGGCCGCTTCCTCAACGTCCTCAAGCCGATCGCAGACATTGGCGATCGGCTTGGCAAGGCTGTTGGAGCCTACAACAAGGCGATCGGATCGATCGAGACGCGCCTCAAACCCTACTTGCAGAGATTCCAGGAATCGACCGTCGCCTCAGCGGACCCTCCACCCTTGGAACCGATCGACGAGACGCCGCGCATCTTGTTCGATCCGGCCGACCCACCTCAGGAAACAACCGCCTCCTGATCCTTCAGCGGCGCTGATGTCACCGCTGACCGCAGTTCGGCAAACACTCCCTTCGGAACCACGGTACCGGCTACATGGGACTGCCTCGCCAGGAGTACCCGGGTATACTTCGAGACCTTGCCTTGGTTCACGGAGGTCCTACAGTGCCTACTCAAGTCCCTCGCGGTCTTGCCCTTGAACTCGTTCGCGTAACGGAAGCGGCGGCCCTTGCTTCGGCGCGCTGGATGGGACGTGGCGACACCGATGCAGTAGATCAGGCAGCGGTTGATGCCATGCGGCGAGCGCTTGCCTCGGTCCGCGTCGATGGACTGGTCGTCATCGGGGAAGGGGCAAAGGACAGGGCTCCGATGCTCCACTGTGGCGAGTCCGTCGGCACCGGGGATCCGCCGCAACTGGACGTTGCCGTCGATCCAGTCGACGGAACCCGTGCGCTCGCCAAGGGCGGAACAAACACCATCGCCGCCATCGCCGCCTCTCCGCGCGGCACCATGTTCGACCCCGGCAGCTCGATGTACATGAACAAGCTGGCTGTCGGGCCGATCGCAAAGGGCAAACTCGACATTGTCGCACCCGTCTCATCCAACCTCGAGAGCCTCGCCCAAGCGAAGAAGTGCGAGGTTCGCGACCTGACTGTGGTCATCCTCGATCGGCCACGACACGACAAGCTGATCAGCGAAGTGCGTGCGTGCGGCGCCCGGATCCGGCTCATCCAGGAGTGTGACATCGCCGCCGCGCTGATGACATGCTGGGAGGAGACGGGCATCGACCTCCTGCTCGGTATCGGCGGCAGCCCCGAGGCCGTCTTGGCTGCTTGCGCTTTGCGTGCCCTAGGCGGCGACCTGCAGTGTCAGAGCGTGCGCCCTCTCTGTCCAACCCTCAGTTGGACAGATGAGTACGAACTCGACGACCCGCTCAACCTCGATGATCTCGTGTCCTCCGACGACGTCTTGTTCGCCGCGACCGGCGTTGCAGACGGGGAATTGTTGCCAGGTGTCGATTACTTTGGGAACGGCGCTGTCACTGAGAGCCTTGTGATCCGTGGGCTTACGGGCACCGTCCGCCGAGTGCGCGCAACACATCAGTTGGACAAGCTCGAGCAGCTTTTCGACATCTCGTACTAGGTAGGCACGCGGCACCGGGGACGGCTGCCGTCGTCAGCCCTCACACTGCACAGCTTGCCTTCCCGGCATGACTCTGTGTGGAATCGCCGCCTGATGCGTCCCTATCCCTTGATCGACTTCCCCTTCAGCATCGCTCTGACGATGAGGCTGATGACGACACGGAAGACTGTTTCTTCCATCGGCTCGGTCAAGAACGGCAAGTTGATGTAGTCATTGGCGAGCTTGGTGAGGTTCTCCTCGATGATCAGCGCGTCATACGCGTCGATCGCGTCCTTGGCGGCAAGAACTAGTTTGTCCAGTCCAGGCCCGTGGCGACCCCTGCCGTGCGAGAGAAGCCTGGCCGCCGTCTTCGCCTACGCCAAGTAGGCCAAGCCAAGACCCACGGCGAGGACCAAGCCGAGGGCGGGGAGGATCGACTTCCTCAGCGAGACGGCGCCAAGAACCAACACAATTCCACCCTTCACGGAGGTGTTCACCATCGCCGCTAACACGATGGCCTTTGACGCAGTCCCGATCTGCACTGTTCCCGCGCCGGCCATTCTCGCCAGTGAGAGCGTGATCGCATCCACATCGGCAATCCCCGACACCGCCGCAGAGACATACACGCCCGGATCGCCGAGCAACATCTGAGCACCCCGAGACACAACCAGGATCACCGCGTACGCGACGGCGAATCTCAGTGCCGGACCGAGTTCGAAAGGCGCCTTCAGCGTGACGTCTTCGCCTGCGGGTGTCTCCCTCGCAAAGAAGAGCAGGTACCCACAATACGCCAGCGCGATGCCGCCGGCCCCGACCATCGGGAGCCACAGCTCTGAAAGCAATTGGCTGTTGAGCACGGCGGCTTCGATCAACACCCGAACGAACATCATCGCCCACGCCACGGTGATCGCAAGAGCAAACGGCTTCGCAAAGCCTGCGTGACCGCGGCTTCGCTGCGTGAAGCTCAGCGTGACCGCCGTGCTTGACACCAATCCGCCGAGGAGCCCGGTCAGACCGATGCCGCGCCGGGGTCCGACGAGCTTGATGAGGACGTATCCGATGAAACTGATCGCCGAGATGAAGACCACCATCAACCACACATTCTGTGGGTTGAGGACGTCCAGCGGTGCCGGGCCGAACGTGCGGTTCGGCAGCAACGGCAACACGATCGCCGTGATGACCGCGAACTTGAGCGTCGCCAGCACGTCCTGCTCCGTGATCCGTCCGACGAACCTGCGCACGCCGATCTTGAGCGACAGCAGCACCGCCGTACCGACGCCAAGGGCCGCGGCGACCTCCAGGCTGCCCCAGTAGCAGAGTGCGCCAATCAGAAAGACGAGAACCGCTGCGATCTCCGATGTGAGCCCGATGTCGCCTGCCGACGCGGTCACGAAGTAGGAGACAGCGATCAGCCCTCCAACAGCCAGGAAGGCGGCGATGAAGATCCACGGCGTTGCCGCCAGATCTGAAAGGAGAGCCGCCGCACAGCCGGCCAGCCCGACCAGCGCCAGTGTCCGCGCACCGGCGAACATCCCCCGCTCTTTCCCCTGGTACGCGTACTCACGCTGCAGGCCGACGAGGATCCCAATGACGAACGCCAACCCGAATCGCACGATGGTCGCGGTTGTGTCCAAGTCTTCCCCCCGTTCTCCGTCGAGCCGTGATGGCGCATAGGGTAGGCGCAACGCCACACGGGAGACAACACAGCCAGTGGGAAGCCACCCACGACCGCGGCGACTGCGCGCCCCCCCTGAAATCGGATCCACCCCAGAGGCATCATCCGTCCGCCTGAACGAGGACTGAGAGAACGCGAAAACAGGTCATCTCAAGAGCCGAAACCGCATCGACGACGAAGCAGAACACCGAAGCGAAGATCTAACCCACGAGTCCCCGAGGTAGGTATTGTGTCCCTGGAATTCCTGCCGGCCGGCCCTACTCGCCTGAGATGGGAACAGTTCTCCGGCTTCGTCGATCAGCCATCCACGGAGGCGTGAGAACCGGTCTCGTCCGGGCGAGGAACCCACTTGCCCAGCCGCTGTTTGATGTGTAAGCGAGGCCGAGCCTCCTCGGCGCGCTCAGTCGCGACAACCACTGGGCGCGCGGACGATGGCCACCGACTTCGCTTGTCTACCTGCCTCTGCTCGTCTACCTGCTGAGGTATCGATGCTACCTCATCCGGAGATTCTCTCATCCTCTCACCACCCTGATCTAACCTAGCGGATGCAGCGTCATCCAGTCAAGTCGACGACCTGGCGGAACGCTCCCTGGATTGGAGCCTCCAGAGCCTTGCCGTAGCGAAAGCCTTCTACTGATGCGGTAAAACCGGTCACAAACCCGCGGCTCACAGCCAGATCGCACGAGAAGCGGCAATCGCTACACCTCGAACCTCGCCAGCATCGGCGTGTGATCGGACGGGCGCTCGGCGATTCGAGGGTCGAGGTCGATCCAGGCGGTGACGGAACGCTCGGAACAGCGTCCTTGATCCCGAAGGAGTTGAGATCCGCCCCGAGGTCTTCTCTTCGGCGGTCTATCCCTTCTCCCTCTCCAGATACTCCTCAATGGCCTTGAGGACTAGGTAGTTGACGCTTCGGTCCTTCTTCCTGGCGAGCTGGGCGAGTCGGTTTTTCAATCCCTTCCTGCCTTTTGAGAAGTAGATGCTGATTGTGTCGTTCATTGGCTCTCCTTCATCTCCGGTGAGAGGGAGCGAGGCCCCTTACCCCAAGTGCCTATTCCCCTGGCCCCGCTCCCGCACGACGCACAAGGAGGCAGCGAATGTTTTGCGCCGAGTATCCTAGCATACGAATAGTGGTAGGACAAACTCAGCATTGATTCGTTAGTGCGTTGGCTATGCAATCCGCTCCAAGTACAGCCTCAAGGAACTAGACGAGTTCCCCGGGCTTTCCTACTCCATGATCAGCGTGATTCCTTGCCACATCGATGAGGAAGAGAAGCAACGGAAGCGAAGATCCGACCCACGAGTCCCCGAGTTAGGTACCGTGTCCCCGGAATTCTCCAAGAACGCCAAGAAAGAAGACCTCGTACCTTAGCGATGTGTCTCGGCCGGGCGCGCATCTCTAGACTGAAGCGGATGGAGATGTCTCGTTGGGTGGGCAGATCGAATGAAGGCAGAACGGCGGATTCGCCAGTTCGTGGGTCAGATGGACCGCCCTCCCACAAGCCTGGACAGCATCAGGAGCGCAGCTCTCACTGCAGCTCGTGTTTACGAGGTTAGGCAGGAGAGGGCAGCCCACGCGAACTCTCCATCACACTCGCATGGACGGAGGTTCCGCATGCACTGTATCGGTATCGATGTCAGCAAACAAGAGCTGGTCACCTTCGACGGAAAGCGAGAACGGATCTTCCCCAACACACACGGACTGCCAGAGTTCGGTCGCTTCCTCAAGCGGTCAAAAGATGCGTTGGTCGTGTTCGAGCCAACGAGCACCTACTCACGTCGGCTGGAGACGTTGTGCCGCACACACAGGATCTCGTGCTGTCAGCTGAATCCACGGGTGGTTCCGCATCTGCGCCTGGTCGGCAGAGGTCGATCGAAAACGGACAGCTCGGATGCAGAGCTGCTCTACCGCTACGGGATCGAGCGTGGGCACAGCGAAGCAGAACAGCTCAAGGTCGATGCCTTAGCCGAATCCATCCAAGCTCGCCTCGCGTGCCACCGAGTTACGCAGAAGGCGCGTGTCGCCTACCAGAACGTGCTTGAGGCGCTGAGCCAGGATCCGGCGACATCAAGAGCCCTACTCACCGAACTCAGAGCAGAGATCGCTGAGCTGAAGAGGAAAGAGAAGAGGCATCTGGTCGCCGCACAGCAGCTCGTCGAGGAAGAGGAACTTGCAGCACAGCGACTGGCTGTCCTCCTGTCGATCCCCGGCGTTGGACCGATCACGGCACTGACGCTGTTGGCGCTGTTCCGCAAGTACCCAGGTGCGAACCGGAGCCAGATCGTGGCGCTGGCTGGATTCGATCCGATCCAGTTCCAATCAGGGACATCGGTGCACGGCAAGTCGCGGATCAGCAAGCGCGGGAACCGTGAAGTTCGGAAGCGCCTGTTCGAGGCCACGCTGTCCGCCGCTCGCTACAACCCGAATGTCCGGAACATCTACCGGCGACTGAAAGACAGCGGCAAGCCGGACAAGGTCGCACGGATCGCTGCAGCGAGAAAGTTGCTGCTCATCGCCCATGCCATCTACGAAAGCGGCGAGTCATTCCGCGCCCCAGCAGAGAAGGAGGGTTGACATCCAATACAGCATCTGACCCCGGGCCCGGTTTGAGCCTTTCTCGGGTTTCCTTGGGGTTCTTCGGTCCAACGCTGTGGTTAGGCGCCTTCCTCAGTCAGTTCGCTCCACCATTCATCGACGTATGTTGCGAAGCGCAAGAGGAGAGCAAGCGAAGTGTACGCTTCGTTGTCGCTGATACTGGCTGTTGCTCCGTGGCTGGCTTGATCTCGCCAATACTTCAACAGCGTCAGGAAACCCTGTACCTCCCGCTTGAGGCGATCACGAGCTTGGCCGAGGAGCATGTTCTCTACACGCGAACGGCCCTGGGATGAGTTGTAGGCGCACAGAACTTCGGCTTCATCGCCCTGTCGGGCGATTACAGCCGCCAGTAGGATTGCCTCGGCCGCTGCGCCGCACATGACGCAACATGCTAAGTAGGCGTGGGCGCCATAACAACGGATCGCCTCCTGTGACCGCTCGTAGAATCCCGGCCCGTATCGGTCTCGATGAGGTTCTAGCATTTCCGCGAAGCGACCGGGTTCCGTGGGGATGTACGCGTCGCTGGTGTCCTCGTCGAGCCACTGTCGTCCGAATGGCGTGACTGAGTAGCCGTCACCGCCACGGCCAGCGGCAGTGGCTTGAGCGCCCATCATGCGAACGCCGGGACGGATAATCCCCCTGCGACACAAGTCCCAAGCAGCTGCGTAGAACGCGGGGGACAGCTCTTTTGCCTGAGGGGAATCCCGCCGATACTCCGCATCATGCGGGTTGCTCTCTCTCACGTATGCGTCGATGACGTTTGGTATGTAGAAGTCGTAGCCGTAGGTTGCGTAGCCACCGGGACGCGGATCTCGAATGTACGAGAGCAAGTAGGATGTGGCGTCATCAACATTTATCATGGTGATGGCAGGATATCGGGATCGGAGACGCAAACCAACAAGCCTCGCAGCAACAGCCGCCCTCTGTTGTCAATCTCTCTCCATGTGGGCGAAATCCGGAACAGGATGACACGTTAGCAGTGCCGGCATGCCCCTACACGCCGGAATCCCTCGCACCAGAGAGCGTCCATCTCGGACATCTTCCTCGGTTCTCTTGGGGATTTCTCCGACCTCAGCGGCGCGGGGAACCTATGTCACTGACTACACGATGATCAACGTTTCGAAGAAGCGAGCGGTTTCCGTATCTGTGACGAAGTACGAGTTGACGTCCTATTCATGGTAGTGGCTTTCGGAAGCCTCTTTGTCAGATCAGACCTACCATGATCCGCCCTCCGAATCCCAGTGAATCCCGATCAGGAGTCTCTCAATCTCCGCCCTGCTGGGCCAACGGTCAGTTCCAAAGCTATCCAATACTCTAGGGGGCCGCAGTCTGGTCTTTTCTACGTCTTCCTGCAGGATAGGATGCGGTGCAAGAGAAACGGCCTCAGCGTAGCAGAGAGTCGATCGCCCCTGATACTTCCTCCTCCTGGGCTGTCATTCCGAGGAGACCGAAAATCGCTCCAGCCTGCTCGTAGTGCCGACGAGCCTCGCCGTGTTTCCCCCAACAATGATATGCCAGTCCCATATTGCTGAGGGTCGATCCTACGACTGATCGATCACCAACCTCGCGTAGGCACACGAGTGCTTGCTCGTAGTACGAAAGGGCCTGCTCGTACTTCCCGCATCCATGATGGGCCGCCGCTACGTTGTTGAGTTTCGCTCCAAGCAGTGATCGATCGCCCATCTTGCGGAAGAAGTCAAGGACCTGCTCGAAGTGCGAGTGGGCCTGGTCGTTCTCTAGGAAGGAGAGAAAGACTTCATCCATGGCGCCGTCGTTTGCCCACCGAATCCCTGGAATCGCAACTCCTGTCGATTCGAGCGGCAGCAGACGCGGCGTGAAGGAGAACGGTAGGTTCGCCTTGAAGAACAGCTGTGCGAAGTCCCTTGAGCGGAAAGACCAGCCCATCCCGCCTAGGGAGCGCGTACACGTAACACCGAAAGGATCGTGGAACCAACCTATGACAGTCATCACTGCCAAGCCCGCGAAGAGCGCACCCACAAGCATCGGGTCGGCCCACAAACCGGAGACTACGACGAGAACTAGACCGATGAAGAGGCCTGTGTGTAGCCGCTTGCGGAAGGCAGTACTCCTTATGACGAACGACAGACACGAACCACAGACTGGCACCTCGTACACGAGTGCAAGCTGGAATGCCACTCTGCCCGTCTCTTTGACTTCAATCGTAGCGCCAGCTGGGCGGGCACATCTGGCGCAGTTCCGTGGGAAGCGGGTCGCCGCTGAGTGCCGAACCCAGACACTTCGACCTCGCAGCTCAACTGACTGAGCTTGCTCCTTCTGACGCATGCGCCTCCTGTTGGAGAGAGCTGCTAGGCTGGGCCTGCAGGCGAAGATCTGATGCCCCCGATCAGCTCCCAACAGCCTGTTCACTACCAGAGCTAGTCTAAACGACGACCTCCAGCGAAAGCCAATGCCGGAAACAGGCGCGAGATTGTCTCCAGGATGTCCAGATTGGCGTCTCAAATCGCCTCGTATGACACAGCTGGCCCATTGGGGTATGCCCACTACTCGGATTTTTGGGGAATTCTCATCAGGCGGAGGTGGAAGAACCGGAAGAAGCTGTCCAGCTCTGGCTCCTCTACGCGCACTCTGCACCGCTACCCCTCGGCACACGCATGGCGCAACTCCTGGATGTCGCAGAAGAGCGGGAAGCAACGCGCTCAGGGCGTTGCCATTGCTCCATGCGCAGCGAATGCCATTCCACATCACCCATTCTGAGTGCTTGCCTTCCGCAGGAGTCCTAGGATCTGTTACGATTGCCAATGAGTGAATGAATGCATCGAGGGAGGCCGGATGAGCCTATTCTCGCGTCGTCATCAGATCGTTGAAGAGACATACCAGAAGGGATCTGTCTCAACGGCCTTGCGTAACAGGCTTTGGTCGGCTTTGCACGAGAACGTCTGGAAGCGGTGGGTCTACGATCCATTCCGGTTCAGGGCCGACGTGACAACTGATTCGGATGTCGTGGAGCGGATAACGAAGGCGCTTTGGCTCGACTATCTCAAGCTCCCCAGCGACGCGATGCCGCCGCACCAGGCTCTTCAGTCGAAGAAGAGCCGATACGGCCTCATACGGCAGCGCTTCTTCACGGGCGATTGGTGGGACGTTCTTGATATCCTGGAATTCGTCCACCTCCATGCTCCAAGTGAGTGGAGTGTCCCACTTGCCACTCACGTCAACCGCTGCCTGGAAGAGGAGAACAGCGCCTACAGATTCGTCGATGGGATGGCAACTGAAGTCGTTTCGTCAATCGATCTGGATGCTATCGACAAGGCTCTTGATGCCCCGATTGATGAGGTACGATACCACCTGGAGAATGCACTCAGGCTGCTCTCAAGTGGCAAGAATCCGGACTACAGCAACTCCATCAAGGAATCCGTCTGCGCGATCGAGGCCATGTCGCGGAGAGTCACGGGGCTTGCGAAGGCGACAGCCGGAGAGTGCATAAGGGTCCTTGAGTCTTCCGAGCGACTTCACCCCGCTTTTGCGAAGGCGTTGGTGGCTATGTACGGCTTCTCCTCTGATGAAGGTGGGATCAGACACGCAATGGCCCCCGGAAACGTCGATCCGACACTCGCCTACGCGAATCTCTTCCTTGTAACAGCATCGGCATTCGTAGGATTCTGCATGGAATGGCTGAGGGAGCAAGGTGGATCAGTCCCGGGAAGCCTGCACGAATCTCCTTCGGCTCGTGATGACCCGGATTCGATACCAGAGGTGGCATGAATGGCACAGAAGACCATCCTAGACAAACTCTTGATCTACATTCCGCAGAGGGAGCAGGCTGAAGACCCAGTGGGAAGGCTAGCGAAACTGGGCGAGAAGAAGGACCGCTCGATCAACTACCTGGTCGTGGAAGCGATCATGGAGTACTCGGAGAGAGAGGAGAAGCAGTAGACAGATGGGCGAAGTACGGTATGTCGAGGACGGTGGCCTAGAACGTGGAGATGGTTGGCGCTAGCAGGTGCTGTCTTGACCCTGCTAGGAAGCTTCGTCATGGTCGGCGACTACGTCTTTCCCGTCTTCCGAGACGCGTTTGGCCATCTACGGGGATTCGCCGCGGCGGAGACGGCCTTGAGTGTGTTGGCCAAGTTGGGGGATCAGGACAAGGACGGAGAGGCTTGCGGAAGGCTCAAGGCTGGTGAGGATGGGTTCCACAGGTTACTAGCCGTCATCCACGGAAGACGCGACGCGTTTCGATCCGGCGACGGAACGCGAACGGAGTATGACACCGGAGACATCACTGAGATTGTCTGCACGCGCGGGGTTGGATACAGCCAAGGAGAAGGTCAGGTGAACGGCCTGTATGTCTCGCTGCGAAGGGAGGGGCGAACCGTCCCGGATGTAGTGGCGACATTCGACCGAGTCGAGGAATGGCTCTCTACAGCGAGAAGCAACTTCTCCCTGTTTTTCGGCTTCAGCCTGATACTGCTCGGGTTCCTTCTCGGCGTTCCACACATGTGGCCTCAGGACCGCCTACCCTAGGCAACACATCAGGGACTCAACATCACTTCGCGATGGCCAACGGTCAGTTCCAAAGCTATCCAGTAGTCTAGGCTCCAGCCTAGGGGATTTGAACTTCCGCAACACAAGCCCTCTTCTGATGCGCAAGAGCGGCTTGGTCCGCAACTCGATGGTGAAGTGCAGGTGAAAGAACGACCAGCTACTCCTCGAACCTCACCAGCATCGGCGTGTGATCGGACGGGCGCTCGCCGGTTCGTGGGGCGAGATCGATCCAGGCTGTGACGGAACGCTCGGCCAGCAGTTTCGTCGCCAAGATGTGATCGATGCGCCAGCCCTTGCCCTGCGCAATGGCATCCTTGGCGCGGTAGTCGTAGTAGCTGTACTGACCGGGGTCAGGGCAATGCTTTCGGAAGACGTCGACGAGGCCCCAGGCCTTGACCGCTTCGAGCGCCTCGGTCACCTGCGGATTGAAGCAGACGTGACCGAGAAGCCGCTTCGGATCCCAGACGTCGATCGGCTCGGGGGCGACGTTGAGGTCGCCGACCCAAAGGAGCGGCTGTTCGGGCGAGAAGCGTGCCTCGAGCAGCGCGCGCAGCCGCTCAAACCACGCGAGCTTGTACGCGTACATCGGATGGTCGACGTCCCGCCCCTGCGGGACGTACGTGTTGACGATCGCGATCCCACCTACCTCCGCGACGATCAGCCTCGACTCGTCGGGAGGGCCGTCGTCGTCGAAGCCGCATCGGAAGTTTTCGATCGGCGTCTTGGACAGGATCGCCACGCCGTTGTAGGACTTCTCTCCGCGGAAGGCGACGCGGTAGCCGGCCTTCTCGATCTCCGCGACGGGAAACTCGTGATCCTGCACCTTTGTCTCCTGGAGGCAGACGACGTCCGGTGCGACCTTCGCAAGCCACGGCAGGAGGACGTGCATGCGCGCCCGAACCGAGTTGACGTTCCACGTCGCGACGACGAACGACACGGCCAAGGTCCTACGCGGGGAGAATCCCGCTGAACGTCGTCACGTCGAGCCCCTCGGAGCGAAGCCGCTCGACGTAGGGGTTGATACCGACCGAGTCGCTGGCGATGTGGCCGGTAACGATCAGCGTCTTCGCCGCTCCGTATTCGGCCTGGAGCTTCTTGGCGTCGTCCGGCCGGCAGTGGATGTACATCACGGTGTCGATCCCGTGATCGAAGTAGGCCTTGGCGACGGGATACCCGCCGTTGGTGCCGGCGCCGTGCGACATGACGACGCGCCCGAGGCGGTGGGTCGCCACCCCAACGCGGATCTCGATCTCCGTTTGTGCGCTTCGAAACTCGCCGAAGGTCTTTCGAAGATGATCGATCAAGTCCTGCGCCGTCTTCTCCGGATCGAGGCTCGCTGCGGCCTCGGCCAGTCGGCGGCGCCCGATCTCGTCGAGCGGGGTATGAATGTTGAGATACGGCATGTCGAGGAGGCGGGCGACCGATGGCACGTGGTCGTAGTTCTGCATCGAGGCAAGGACGCGCCGCGACTCGACGGTCTCTCGCATCGTCTCGGCGGCGACGTCCGCCGGAACCCCCGCCTTCGTCATCTGGTCGACGTGACGGAGAAGGACCTCGTGGTAGCGGAGCATCGAGGTTCCTGCGCTCGGATGGTGGGCGATCGCACAATCGTAGCCCAGGTCTTGCGCCATCTTCAGCTCGGCCTGCTTCAGGTCGATCCCGATGAGGATCTTCTCGATCCCATCGCCGGGATGGTGAATCGCGCTGTCGCCGGGAATCTCGGTCAAGTTCGCCATGTCGAGGGCGATCGCCATCAACTGTTCGGTGTTCACGTGGTGCCTCCTTGGTTGGCTGGGGCGGCTACCGGTCCGCGTCGAATCCTGCGTTGAACGGTCCCGGACTGAATTCCTGCAGACTCGATCCTCCCACGAACTCCCGCAAGATCGAGTTCGACGGAATGCTCTGCGCTTCGTACGGATCGAACCACCAGAGAAGCGCGAGAAGGCGCTCGGCTTCGATCCGATACCGTGGGTCGCGAACCTGAAGCAGGAGCGGCTCGACAAGTGGCTTGAGGACGGCGAGTTCATACCCGAGCGCCGAATTAAACATGACGTCCGCTTCTTCTTGGTACGGGAAGATGTTCCGCTTCTCGCCGGCACGCACGTTCTCCCACATGCCCAGCGTCTCCTCTGCGGAGTACCCCCGATACGCCGCATCGCGCACGGTCCGTCGGATCAGACGCGTGTCGGTGGTGGAGACGCGATTGTGAATGTCCAAGTTCAGCTGGGTCAGCGCACTGACGAAGATGCGGAAGCAGTTCCGCGCAGGGTCCTCAACGAGGAGGTTCGGATTCAACGCGTGGATCCCCTCAACCAGCAGGATCTGGTTCGCCGTCAACTGGACGCGCAAATTGCCGGATCGATCTCCGGTGCGGAAGTCAAATTGCGGAACCGCGACCGGCTCGCCGCGAATGAGATTCCGAAGGTCCGCGCGGATGCGTTCAACGTCGAGCGCCTCGAGTGAGTCGAAATCGGCGTCCTCGCCGTATCGCTCGTGAAGCGTCGCCCTCGGATGGAAGTAGTCGTCCATCGCGAGCGAATACGGCTGCAGGCCGCCGGCAAGCAGCTGAATCGCCAAACGCTTCGAGAACGTTGTCTTCCCCGACGCCGACGGACCGGCGATGAAGACGAGGCGCAATCCTTCCTTGTGCCTGGTCGCAATCTGCTCGGCGATCTCGGCGATCCGCTTCTCGTGGAGGGCCTCGGCGACGAGGACGACTTGTTCAATTCGCCCGCTCTGGATGGCGCTGTTGAGGGAGTCGACACTCCGCATGCCGAGAAGCTGAAGCCACTTCCCGTATTCGTCGAACACTTCCCGCAGCGCCGTGAACTTCTTCGGCGGAAGGAGCTTCGTCGGATCCTCGCGGCGCGGGAAGCGCAGGATGAACCCGTCGGAGAACGTCTCCAGCGCAAACGTCTTCAGAACTCCCGTCGACGGCACCATGTATCCGTAGAAATAATCCGAAACGCCGTTCAGCGAGTACAGATGAAGGTGATCCACCGCACGGGCCTCGAGAAGCCGTGCCTTGTTCTCCTCGCCACGAGAGGCAAAGATCTCCCTCACCCTGTCGAAGGTGTATCGTTCTCGCAGGATCGGAAGATCTTCGGCAACGAGCTCCTCCATTCGAGCCCTAACACGTGAGAGCTCGGGCGACGCAAATGGTTCCCTCCCTTCCACTCGACAGAAGAAACCACCGTGGGGGACGGAATACTCGATGTGCACGCGCGTACCGGGGTGAAGCTCGGAGACGACGACCACCAGGAGGAACGAGAGGCTTCGGCTGTAGATCCGGATACCGTCCGAGCTGGACAGGAAGACAGGCTCTGCGTCGATGTCGGTGACCACTGGCTGTCCGAGCTCCCGAAGCTCGCCGGCGGTGATCGCCGCCACCAGCGGATCGTCCCCGTCCGGGAACGCCGCGCGGAAGAACTCAACGAGCGGCGTACCGCGCGGGGCATCGAAAACACGATCGTCGGGGAGTCGGACCTGGACGTCGTCACGCAGCCGACCCGGCTGAACGTTCGAACGCATCTCTTCCCGGTCTTCCGGCGAACCCACGGTCGTCACCGCTTCGTGCCCCCGCTGACAATCGGGAAGACGGTCTCCCGAAGCTGCTCGATCACGTCTTCCAAGGAGTCCATCGCTTGATCCGATGTAGGCGAAACCTGATCCGGTCCGCGAAGACCGGGTACAACAACACCGAGCGCGGCGGCGCGCTCCGCCCAGGTCGGCGGAATCTCGTCGGGAAGATCCGACTCGACCATCACGCCCCACGCAAGGGTCCACGCGCGCACGACGTTCCCCACGTCGTACCCGCCTCCGCCGAAGGCGAGCCACGGAAGATCGAGGCCGCGAAAGCGTCGGACAGCGCGCTCGAACCCCCGGAGGCTGATCCGCAGGTTCGCCACCGCATCGCCGAGAATCGCGTCGGCGCCAAGCTGCGTCGCGAGCACGTCGGGGACAAACGCTTCGAGGAGCGGCGCGATGACCTCGTCGAAGGCTCGATCGTAGGCTTCGTCCCCGGCCCCAGGGAGAAGCGGAATGTTCACCGCGTACCCTTCCCCGGGTCCGTCACCGATGTCCTCCACGAACCCTGAGCCGGGGAAAATCGTGTATCCGGACTGATGAACCGAGATCGTGAGAACGTCATTGCGGGTGTAGAACGCGTGCTCGACGCCGTCGCCGTGATGCGCATCGATGTCGACGTAGGCGACTCGCTTTCCGGCCCGAAGCAGCGCGTGAATCGCAAGAACGGCGTCGTTGATGTGGCAGAATCCCGAGGCTCGGGACGGCATCGCGTGATGAAGCCCTCCGGACATGTTGAACGCCCTCCGTGCCCGCCCCGCAAGGATCTCGTTCGCGCAGTCGATCGATGCTCCCGCAACCGACATTCCCCAATCGTAGACATCGGGGAAGACGGGGTTGTCTGATGTCCCGAGCCCGTGGTCGAAGAGACTCGGAACCCACATGCCCGAACTCGCGAGCCGCAGCGTCTCGAGGTAGCCCTGCGAGTGAAACGCGATCGCCTCATCCTCCGTGGCCTCCCGAGGGGTGATGACATGCACGCCCTCGACCTCGGTCAGGCCGTAGGCCTCCAGCAACTCGTAGGTCAGCCCAAGTCTGTGGATCTTGAGCGGATGGCCTGAGCCGAAATCGAAGTGCGACAGCGGCCTCGGATCGATCAGGCATGCACCGGTCTCGGCAATACTCGGTTGCGTCATCGTCACACGCCGTCCTCTGCTACAACGCCCACGACTTGATCACGTCCTCGGCTTCGAGACCCCACGGATCACATCCGATCCCGAGGATCCCAGACTCTACCGCAGTCTCGGCCACGGCGTGAAGGGTGGCGCCGAAATTCAAGATCGTAACAGCGACGCCAGCCGAGCAGCTCAGCTCGGCAGCGTACGCCGCCGAGACGGGGACGAAGACGAGAACGTGGTCGGGAAGGCCATCGCCGTCTGTATCGATGGTCGTAAGGTTCGACGCCATGCCTCTCGCGCGAAGCAGGCTGACGAACAGAATGGCCGTGTCTTCGCAGTCGCCGGCGCCGTCGTAGAGCGTCTCGATCGGATAGAGAGGCCACTCCTGGCCCGGAGGATCTTCTTCGTAGCGAACGGCTCCCTGGACGAACGAGAGCGTCCATTCAACGAACGCTTCACCATGGCCCGCGGCCCGATTCCAAAGGACCTCGGCCAGTTCCTCAAGCGTTGGATCATCGACCGGGTCAAGGACGTAGGCCGGGTAGTCGTACCGATCCCCAAACGAGGAACGCAACCGCCCCCGATATGCCTGATACAGCTCGTAGGGAAGGAGCGCGTCCCACTGCTGCGTGTTGCCCTCGTGAATCCATTCGTAGTGCCTTACCACGTATCCATCCGGCACCGGCCGCGCGGTGACCGTTTCGGTCGCCGTTCCGACACCGCCCCGCGAGTCCATCGCACGTAACGTCACCGTGTGCTTCCCCTGCGCGAAGCTGTGGAGCGTGGTACGCCCTCCCGCGGAGTCCCCATCGCCGAAGGTCCACTCGTAGCTGATCGCGTCTCCGTCCGGATCGAACGTCCCCGCCGCATCGAACAGGACCGAGAGCGGAGCGTACCCCTCCCGCGGAGATACGTCGAAATCGGCGACGGGAGGCCGATTCCCCGTCGGAGAGAGACACCCTCCGAGGAAGGCCATCAGGACAACACCCAACGCCAGAACGAGGATGTCCGATCTGTAGCGTCTCGAGACCCTTTGTATCGCACGCATCGCCAAGAGATTGTAGTCTCCATCCCACCCCTTCTCAATGGCTGTAATCCTTTTCCGATCGATGTTTCGAGCCACAGGATCGTTGACCGAGGTTCTCATCTATGCTACCATCGATTCCGCCAGGGGGGCTGGGTCATGTACATGATCATCGTGGGTGCGGGGAGCATCGGGGCAAGCCTGATCGACATCGCTGTCAGCGAGAAGAACAACGTCGTTGTCATAGACGCCAACGGGGATCGCGCCCGCGGGATCCAGGAGCGGCACGACATCACGGTGTTGAGCGCCAATGCGACGTCGGCTGAGACCCTACGGGAGGCCGGAGCGGATCGAGCCGATGCGCTGGTCGTCACAACGAGCGACGACGCCGTGAACCTGATGGTCGTCTCGATCGCCGTCGATCTCGGCGTTCGGTCGATCGTCTCGGTCGTCAACGACAAGGAGCACGCCAACTTCTTCCGGAATCTAGGCGCCAACGTGATGGAGAACCCGGAAGACGTCGTCGCCAACCATCTCTACAACGCAGTCAAGCGGCCCAACGTCAAGGATTTCACACTGCTGCCTCACGGGGCGCAGATCTTTCGGCTGGAGGTCGCCGCGAAATCTCCTCTCGTCGACCGATCGATCGCCGAGAGCCGCCAACGCGCGACGGTTCCCGAGTCGATGCGCGTGTTGGCCGTCACGCGAGACGGCCAGCAGTCGATCGTCGAAGAAGATGCCGTAATCCAGGAGCAGGACGTGCTCACCATCTTCACTCTCGATCGTGTGAGTGACGATCTGATCGAGAAACTGACCGGATGAGTCCCTCCATTCTCCGCGCGCGACAGGATCTGCACATCATCCTTCGCGATCTCGGGCTCCTTGTCCCCGTCGTCGGCGTGATGGCGATCCTCTCCCTCGCCGTCCCTGGCGCGTTCGGAGAGCACTACGCCCTAGTCCCGTTGCTCATCACGGCCGGTGTCTCGTTCCTCCTCGGCGCTGCGCTCTACTTCCCGTTTCGGAATGCCGGCGAAACACGCCTGAAGCACGGCATGATCATCGCCGCGTTCGGTTGGCTCCTCGTCGCGGCGCTCGGCTCCTTGCCGTTCATCCTCACCGCCCTGTTCGCGGAATCAACAGGCGAGGCATCGCAGACGCTCCTTCACTTCAAGGATCCCGCCAGCGCGTTCTTCGAGGCCGTGTCCGGGTACACCGGAACGGGCCTGACAATGGCCGCGCGAGCCGACCTTCTGCCGAAGACGCTGCAATGGTGGAGGAGCTTCACGGAGTGGATCGGCGGGATGGGCGTCATCGTCCTGATGCTCGCGATTCTCGCCGGCCCGCGTCCGGGCGCCGCTACCCACAGCCTGTACTACGCCGAGGCCCGGGGAGAGAAGATCCATCCGAGCATCCGTACGACCCTTCGAACGATGTGGTGGATCTTCCTCCTGTACACGTTCATCAGCGTCATCGCGCTGTGGGGCGCCGGCATGCCGATGTGGGAGTCGGTCAACCACGCGATGACGGGAATCTCAACGGGCGGGTTCAGCGTAATGGCCAACAGCATTGCGAGCTACAACAGCGTGGCGATCGAGCTTGTGCTCATCCCAATCATGCTCCTCGGAGCGATCAGTTTCGCCGTTCACTACCAGATGATGCGCGGGCAAGGCACGATCCTCTGGAGGGACTACCAGACTCGCTGGCTCCTCGCGCTCACGCTGGGCGGCGTCGTGTTCTTGGCCCTCGAGAACCTGCTCAGCATGACGGCAGCTGAGGCGATCCGATCCTCCGCATTCCAGTTCACATCGGCCATTACATGTACGGGGTTCCAGTCGGCCGACATCGCGTCGTGGAGCGCCACCGCGAAGCTCCTCCTCGCCGCCGGAATGTTCGTCGGTGGGGCGGCCGGGTCGACGGCGGGCGGGATCAAGGTGATGCGCATGCTCGTTCTTATCCGAGGCGTCCAGTGGCGATTCCGCAAGATCGTCGCGCCGCGCGGGGCGATCGTTCCGTTCCGCTTGGGACCGACGTCGGTCGATGATGCGGACGTCGGACAGCGCTTGGAGGACGCATCGCTGATCATGTTCCTCTGGTTCATCCTCCTCGGGCTGGGGATTGTCGTTCTCCTGCACACGACGTCCTCCGGCTACACACTCTCCGACGTCATTTTCGAGGTGGCCAGTGCCCAAGGGAACGTCGGTCTATCGGTCGGAATCACCAGCCCGACCATGCCGCTCCTAAGCAAACTCGCCCTTTGCTTCAACATGTGGATCGGGCGCCTCGAGATCATCCCCGTCTTAATGCTCGTCCGCGCCCTCTTCGTCGGCATCCAATAGCTCGATACCCCGGCCGTCGAGCACGAAACGCGCGACGCGCGCGGGCCAGGTCGCGGTATACTGGGACCCTACGAGAAAATCCTTCGGGAAGTGTGAAAGGGGAACCGTGATACGAAGATCCTTCGCGTTGTCCGCGTGTCTAGTCCTCCTCGCCGGCTTGGCCTCGATCGCCTACGACCGCAGCGAGTTTCTGTTCCTCGACGAGATTGAGATCGGCATGACCGGGGTCGGAAGGACGGTCGTCGCTGCCGACACCATCAGCGAGTTCGCCGTCGAGATTCTCGGCGTGATCGACCAACCGGGAGACCTATCCGACTTCATCACCGTCCGTGTCAGCGGTGAAGCCATCGGGCGCTCGGGTGGAATCGCTCAAGGGATGAGCGGAAGCCCGATCTACGTCGACGGCAAGATGATCGGGGCCCTCAGCCGATCGGCGAGCTGGTCCAAGGACCTTGTGCCCATCGGACTCGTTACGCCAATCGAGCCGATGCTTGCTGTTCTCGATGCGTCCCAAGTCGCGCACGCCGCCGCCCAACCGCGCGAGCACGCGGTACTGAGCGGCGTCCGCTACGTCGAAACGACGTCGGCGCCTTCCGCGGAGATGCTTGCCGCATCTCCGGACGCGATCTTCGGTTACCGAGCATCGACGCCCATTCTCACCCGCGGCCTTTCCGACCGTGCGCTGCAAACCCTGATGGGCGGGCTGTCGGTGACGGAGACCCCGTTCTTGCTCGTCGACAACTTCTTCCCGTCCGCTATCGCTCCCGAGGCACTCGGCTTGAGCAGCCTGGGGCTGTCGCTCATTCCCGCCGCGGGAACCGGCGCAACAAGCTCGATCGCGCCCTCGTCACTCGAACCGGGAAGCGGAATCGGCGTCGCGCTCGCCACGGGCGACGTCTCAATCGGTGCACTGGGCACGCTCACGTACCGCGACGGCGACGCGCTCGTCGGTTTTGGCCACCGGTTCATCTACAACGGCGAGTCCCGCTTCCCGATGATGACCGTCTCGATCATCGACACCATGAAGGCGTTCGACGCTTCCTTCAAACTCGGCGTGTTGGGGACGACCATCGGGACCATCTTCGAAGATCGCGTCGCCGCCATCGGAGGCCGGATCGGCGACCCGACCGTTGGGGTCAGCCTCTCACTCAGCGCGGCCGATCTCGACAGCGCTCGCGGGGAAGCATTCTCCATCGAGTTGGTCGACGAGCCGAGGCTGATGCCCGAGCTGCTGCTGTCGACGGGGCTTGAAGCCATCGATACGACCCTCGACCGAATCGGTCAGGGAACGGTCGTCGTGACCTATACGATCGAAGGCGCCGGAATGCCTAGCAGCCTGGAACGGCGAGACACGTTCTTCAGCGCCGTCGACATCGCCGTCTTCCCTCCACTGCAGCTCGCAGGCATCGTCGCCGCCCTCCAGTACAACGAGTTCGTCGATCCCGAGATCACGCACATCACCTCGTCGATGGAGTTCACCGAAGAGATCAAAGGGATCCGGATCAGCAACCTCGAGATCGACTGGCTGACCTATGAACCGGGCGAGGAGGTTCAGTTCCGTGTCGCGCTGCAAACCTACAAGGGCGATTCACTCACTCGCTCCGGCGTGATCACGATCCCCCCGGAGCTGCTCGCCGACCGCATCATGATTCGCGCGTACGGTGGGCCGAGGTACCTCGAATCCGGAGAGACGCCTGAGGTGCTGGAAGGACTGGGCGACTTGATCGAGGCCATCGAAGATCTCCCCAGCTACGAGACCCTCACCGTCGAGCTGTTTGCCGTCGATCCGTTCGCGGCCCGTTCGGATGCGCTGTTCGGCGTAGACGAGGTCACGTTCGAGTTCCCCGGGTACGTCGTGTACGGGGAACGCGAAGTGAGTGCACTCCTGTTCGTGTCGGAAGAGAACGGAAACTCCGAGCCGGGCTGGTAGACGTAGGATGTTCTCCGTCAGCGAGATCGCGGCCATCGTTCGCGGGCAGCTGGCGGCCGAGAGAGCCGAGACCCCCGGCCGGATCGTCCACGACTCTCGGCGCGTCGAGGAAGGCGACCTCTTCGTCGCTCTTCGCGGAGCCCGGACCGATGGCCACGCGTTCCTCGACGAGGCCTTCGAACGCGGCGCGTGCGGAGCGATCCTGACGAACCGATCCCTTGCTCCCAAGTCGGCACGCGGTCTGATCGTCGTCGCCGATCCGCTCGCCGCACTCCAGACCCTCGCCTCGGCGTGGCGCGCGCTTCTGCCCGGGACGATCGTCGCCGTCACGGGCAGCAACGGAAAGACGACGACGCGGTCTTTCCTCGCGCACCTACTTCGCGGGACCTGGAACGTCCACGAAGCCCCCGACAACTACAACACCGAGGTGGGGCTTCCCCTCGCGCTCCTCGCCATGCCCGCCTCGGCCGAGGTCGGCGTCTTCGAGCTCGGGACGGAGGCGCCCGGGGAGATCGCTTCCCTCGCCGCGATCCTCCGCCCGACGGCCGCGATCCTCACCGGCATCGGGCCGAGCCATCTCGCGGGATTCGGATCCCTCGACGCGATTGCCGAGGAGAAGTGGAGCCTCATCGACGCGATGCCTCCCGAAGGCCTGGCGTTCGTTAACGGGGATTCGGCCCACCTTCTCGACCGCATCGAAGGCTCGCACTGCGAGCTGCACGCGGTCGGATTGGAGGCGGGTCGATTCCGCGGTCGCGTCATCGAGGAGGTTCCGCAACTCATCGTCGCGGCCGACACGCCTCCGATGCGACTCGACACGAAACTCGTCGGCCGCCACAACGCGGGAAACGTCCTCCTCGCCGTCGCTTGTGCCCGCCGGCTCGGCCTGCCGGCGGATACGCTGCAGGAGCGCGCGATCGCGTTTGAACCGCCAGCGCACAGACTCCGACCCCTTCGTGTGCCGTTCGGGTTCGTCCTCGACGACACCTACAACGCCAATCCCGCGTCGACGGAGGCCGCACTGCACGTGTTGGCCGCATTCGGCGAACCGGGAACGCACCGGGTCTTCGTCTTCGGGGACATGCTCGGCCTCGGAGACGGCGCCGGAGACCTTCACGGAAGGATTCTCGACCTGGCCCTCGAACTCGGAATCGACGTGATCCTTCCCGTGGGGGACCACGCCACGGCCACTTGCCGAAACTCGGGGTCGAAGCGGATCGTCTCCGCCTTGCCCGAGGAGCGACTGCCCCGCCTCCGAGAGCTCCTCTCCGGCCCGGAGGAGGCCGTCATGCTCGTCAAGGGGTCACGGGCACTCGGGCTCGAGACACTCGTCTCGGACCTCCTGGAAGACGGGTGAGGGCGCCTCACACCTCTCTAGCTCGCCAGGTCATCGAGGAAGCAGGAGACCAACCGGAACTCGTCGACGTCAACGAGACCCTGATCCGTCAGCTTGAGGTGCGGGATCACCGGAAGGGCGAGGAACGAGAGGGTCGCGAAGGGCGCCGGGAGGGAACAGCCGAGCCGGCGCGCCGCCTGAGTGAGTTCCTTCGAATCCGCGGCGACTTCAGAGAGCGGTCGATCGGACATCAGCCCGGCGATCGGCAGGGGAAGCCGCGCGACAACGTTTCCGGCTTCGGCGACGACCTGTCCGCCACCGATTCGCGCGAGCTCCCGTACTGCGACGCACATGTCCTCATCGCACGTCCCGGCCACGATCGCGTTGTGTGCATCGTGGGCCACGGTCGAGGCGAGCGCACCGCTCGCCAGTCCCAGCCCGCGAACGAACCCGATTCCGACGGCGCCGGACGCCTTGTGCCGCTCGACCACGGCGAGCTTGACGATGTCTTGCTCAGGATCCGACACGACCTCGCCGCCCACGCAAGGGAGGGTCACTTCCACGGCGTCGGTGATGACGTGGTCACCGCCGACCGCGAGAGCGCGCACTCGTCGTTCCGTCCGAACGCCGGAGTCCAGGCGGAACGACAGCCGGGCAAGATCGACGCACACGGTATCCAGAACGTGACGATCCGTCTCCGGTGACGCCTCGAACAGCGGGCGCCCGTCGCCGGCCGCGAGGATTCCATCAACGTAAACCTCGCGAACCGCAAACGAACGAAGGTCCGAGAGAACGATCAGATCGGCACGATACCCGAGGGCGATGGCTCCGTGGTCGAACAACCCGTACGTCCGCGCCGGATGGATCGTCGCGGACGCAATGGCTACCTCCGGCCGGACCCCGGCGGCGATCGCTCGTCGCACGAGGTCGTCGATGTGCCCCTCGGCCAGAAGCGACTCGGAATCCCGATCGTCCGTACAGAAGTGGACGAACGGGGCCGTTCGCTCGTCGAGAAGCGGTAGGAGGGCATCGAGGTTGCGAGCCGTCGTTCCCTCGCGAATGAGGATCCTCAAGCCCGCACGCAGCTTCTCGCGAGCCTCCTCGAGCGTCGTGCACTCGTGATCGGTGCGCGGGCCGGCGGCGACGTAGGTCCAGAGCCTCCGGCCCGAAAGGCCGGGAGCGTGTCCGTCGATCGGCCGTCCGCGCGCCACGGCGAGCTTCGCCGCGATGTCAGGTTCGCCACGGATGACGCCTGGGTAGTTCATCACTTCGCCGAGTCCAAGGACACGCTCCCACGAGAGGATCTCGGCAACCTCGTCCTCGCCGAGCGTGGCGCCGCTCGTCTCGAACGGGCTCGACGGGACACAGGACGGAGCCATGAAGTACGCGTGCAACGGAATGCCGTCCGTCGCGTCCAGCATGTAGCGCACGCCGTCCGGGCCGAGGACATTGGCGATCTCGTGCGGATCGGCAATGACGCACGTCGTCCCGTGCGGAACGACGGCTCGCGCAAACTGGGTCGGCGTCAACTGCGAACTCTCGATGTGAACGTGCGCGTCGATCAATCCCGGGACGAGCCACGCCCCGTTCAAATCGCGGATCTCTCGTGCAGCTGCCGCGCCGAAGCCGACGATCCGACCGGCCGCGACCGCCACGTCTCCCCGCCAGAACTCCCCCGAAAACACGTCGAGGATTTGCGCGTCCCTCAGCAGCAGATCCACGTCGCTCCTGGGATCTCCCGTCGATCCCTCCCGTCTACTCATTCGATCTCCTTCACCCTCGAGCCGCCGGCCGTCTTCGCATCCTCGTGTCGCACTTCAGTTGGGCACGGCCCGCTCGACCGTACGAACCCGAGAGATTCGAGCACGCGAGCATCCGAGTACGGGATGCGCTCCCCCGCCACGATCTGGTGCTCCTCGTGCCCCTTGCCGGCGACGAGGACAACGTCCCCCGGCCTCGCCCGCTCGATCCCGCGCCGGACAGCATCCGCTCGGTCGACGCACGTCTCCACCGCGCCGCCCGTCCCCCGAAGCCCGACCGCGATTTCGTCGATGATCGCCTCCGGCGGCTCGTCCTTCGGATTGTCGCTTGTCAGGATCGTGAGGTCGGCCAACCGGCCGCTGATCTCGCCCATCCGCGGACGTTTCGCGCGGTCGCTCCCGCCGGGACAGCCGAACACGGCAACGACTCGATCGTGGACGGATCTGAGCATCTCAAGGATGCGCCGTAGCGCGTCAGGGTTGTGCGCGAAGTCGACAACCGCCGTCACCCCTTCGGGATTCCGGAAAACCGCTCCGCGTCCCCGAATGGCGGGAGCCGTCCTCAGGCGCTCCGCAATCTCATCGAGGGCGACGCCCGAACAGACGGCGACGCCCGCGGCGACCAGGGCGTTCTCGACGTTATGGCGTCCGATCGCAGGGAGCTGAACCATGGCCGTTTCGAGTCCCTGCGCGAGCAGGAACGATGTCCTAACAGCACTCGGTGCGATGTCACGCGCAAGGAGATCGGCGCTGTCACTCAGGCCGACGGTGAACGCTCTGGCTCGAGACGCTGCCAAGATCGCCTCGGCGGCCGGATCGTCACCATGGACGACCGCCCATCCGGCAGGCGCCAATTGGCGGAACAGGTGCGCCTTCGCGTCCAAGTAGCTCTCGAGGTCTCCGTGCAGGTCGAGGTGATCGTGCGTCAGGTTGGTGAACGCGGCGACATCGAACTCCACGGCGTCGAGCCTGCGCTGTTCGAGCCCGATCGACGAGGCCTCGATCACCAGATTCGTTTTCCCTGTTTCGACGGCCGTGCGCGCGACCTGTTGCACAACAAGACTCGGCGGCGTCGTCAATTCCGAGATCCCGCTTTCCGCGTTCGTCACCGTGGTGACGAGTTCGGTCCGCTCTCTCCCAAGAAGGTGCGCGATCCAATGGCAGACCGTCGTCTTCCCGTTCGTTCCGGTGACGCCTACGGTGTGAAGCTCGCGCGTCGGATGATCGAAGTGGTCCGCAGCAAGAGCGGCGAGCGCGCGACGGGCATCGGAGACGACGACGCAGGGCACGTCAAGCGGGATCAGACGTTCGCAGACAACGGCCGCGGCTCCTCGAGCTGCGGCGTCGGCGGCGAAGTGAGCACCGTCTCGGGCGGTTCCCGGGACGGCGACAAAGAGGTCGCCGGGCTCGATCTGCCTCGTGTCCTCACTGATTCCGGTGACGAAAATCCCGTTCCATTCGGCCTCAACTTCGATGCCGAGCATTCTCGCCAGATCGGACAGACGCTTCCGATTCCGCACAATCCCCTCACATGCGGTACATGTAGATCGGGTACCCGCCCTTCGCCTCGCCTGTCGCTGTCGGCGTCCATCCCCACATCGGGTGATAGTACGAGACGACGCGGGCTCCGCTTCTCAATTCCTTCTTGAGGCGCGTTTGCAGCTTGAAGTTCGCGGTCGCCGACAGGAAGAGAATGACGACATCGGCATCCGAGACGTCGAAGGCGTACATGTTCCCCTGGGCGATCTGCGCGCACCCCTTGAGGCCCGCAAGCAGGATCCACAACCGGCCCCACAGAACGCGAAACGGATCGATCTCGACCCCGGTCGCGCGAGCTCCGAACTCCCGCGCGGCAGTAACCACGAACCGCCCGTCGCCGCATCCCAAGTCGACGACGTGTTCGCCTTCCTGGATTTCAGCAAGGAAGAGCAAGCGCCTCACGGTGACGCGATCGGTCGGCTGCCACAGGGCGTCGAGCGTGAAGTTCCAGGCGGCCCACAGAAGCGTGAGCCCACCGAGGACGATGCCGATCGTCCATCCCATCTAGAACCGCAGTTGTACGCCCGCTTCGTAGATCGGGCCGGTCGTGATCCCCGCGCCCGACCAGCGAATGAGATAGCGAATCTGTCCGTAGAGCGCCACAGACTCGAACAGGATCACCCGCACGCCGGCGACGCCTTCGACAACCACGCCAGTCGAAAATGGCGGCGGAGTCAGTGCAACGCCACCTCCGAACCCGACGAACGGATCGACAGGCGGGACTGGGTAGTGATACAGGAGCGTCCCCGTCGCCACCATCAATCCCGCGACCTCGTCGGTCGCGATGCCGGCCTCCGCCCGCAGATCGAGCGAATCGGTGATCGCCGTCTCGGTCAGCGCGCTGATGATCAGAAGTCCTGTCGGGTCAAGGCCGAAGCCTACGCCAATCGTGGTCGCCGTTGCGCTCATCCCGAGAAGAATCACTGCAAGAACGCCCCGCACGATCGCTGATCGTCTCATGGTTCCCCCCTCTCTCTCTCGAACCGAACGAGAACCCGGATCAGATGTCGAGCGCCGTGATCTTGTCGCTGTTCTCCCAGATGAAGTCCCGCCGAAGCGCGACATCGTTCCCCATCAGTGTGGAGAAGATCTCATCGGCCTCGAGGGCGTCGCGAATCTCGATCCGCTTGAGAATCCGGTTCTCGGGATCCATCGTCGTCTCCCAAAGCTCTCGCGGGTTCATCTCTCCGAGTCCCTTAAAGCGCTTCAGCCCGAAACCGCCTCCGTGCTCTTCGCGGTACGCCTCGAGCTCATCGTCCGTGTGAAGGTAGGTGATCTTTTTCCCGTTCTTGATCTGATAGAGCGGCGGCTTCGCGATGTAGACGTACCCTTCCTCGACCAGCTTGTTCAGATAGCGGAAGAAGAACGTGAGGATCAACGTGCAAATGTGCGCCCCGTCAACGTCCGCATCCGCCATGATGATCAGTTTATGGTAGCGTAGCCGCTGCGCGTCGAACTCCTCACGAATCCCCGTGCCGACCGCGGTGATCATCGCGTTGATCTCCACGTTGTCCAGGAGCTTCGCCAGGCGCGCTTTCTCCACGTTGAGAACCTTCCCGCGCAACGGAAGAATCGCCTGGAAGGTTCGATCACGACCCTGTTTTGCGCTTCCCCCCGCCGAATCTCCCTCGACGATGAACAGCTCGCTCGCCGACGGATCGCGGTTCGAGCAGTCGGCCAGCTTCCCGGGAAGAGCCGTCGACGCCAACGGACCTTTTCGCCGAGCCATTTTCCGTGCCTTGGCCGCTGCCATGCGAGCGCGCCCCGCATGAATCGACTTCTCGATGGCGGAACGCGCGATCTTCGGCTTCTTCTGGAAGAAGAGCGCAAGCTGTTCTTGAACGATGTTTCCGACGATGCTGGCGACCTCTGGGTTCCCGAGCCTCGTCTTTGTCTGTCCTTCGAACTCCGGCTCCGGGATCTTCACGCTGATGATCGAGACCAATCCCTCACGGATGTCCTCCCCGCGCAGGTTTGGGTCCTTCTTGGTCAGGATCTTCTTCTCACGCCCGTAATCGTTCATGAACTTCGTCAGCGACGACTTGAAGCCCGTGAGATGCGTCCCGCCATCGATGGTGTTGATGTTGTTGGCGAACGCGTAGATCGATTCGTCGTACGCACCCGTCCACTGCAGCGCGATCTCGATGTCGATCCCCGACTCGCTTCCGTGCACGTAAACCGGCTTCGGGTGGATCGGCTCCTTCTTCGACGCAAGCTCCTCGACAAACGATACGATCCCGCCCTTGTTCTGGAACCTCCGCGTGACGTCGGCGGCCTCGTTCTCCAGAATGATGAGCAAGCCGCCATTCAGGTACGAGAGCTCGCGAAGCCGATGCGAGAGCTTCGGGAAGTTGTAGCGGATCTCGTCGAAGATCTCGTGATCGGGAAGGAACGTCGTCTCCGTCCCCGATCGATCGCTCTTGCCGACAATCTCGATCTCGCCGAGCTTCTCTCCGCGCGAGAACTCCTGGCGGTAGACCTTGCCATCCCGGTGCACGTCGACCCGAAGATGCTCGGACAACGCATTCACGACCGAGACGCCGACGCCGTGAAGTCCGCCGCTCACGTGATAGCTCTTGTTGTCGAACTTGCCCCCGGCGTGGAGCGTGGTCATGACCAGCTCGAGCGCGGGGATTCCGGTCTCTGGATGGATGCCAACCGGCATGCCGCGACCGTCGTCGACCACCGTCACTCGATTGTCCTCGTGGATGATGACGCGGATCTCCGAACAGTAGCCCTCGAGGACCTCGTCGATGCTGTTGTCGACGACTTCCTCGATCAAATGCATCAGGCCGCTCTGCCCTGTCGACCCGATGTACATCCCGGGTCGGAGGCGGACCGGCTCAAGCCCTTCTAGAACCTTGATCTGATCGGCCTCATAGGTTTGAGAGGCCTGTTGTTGCTTCGCCATGTCACCACCCGGACGAATTGTAGCAAAACGCAGACTGGATTTCAATCGTAGGCGTTTCGAGGTCCTCGGAGAGAAGCCGGCGTTTCGCCCCCCCAGGCAATGCGTCCACGCGGACGGAAGAGCCTCGGGAAAACGCTGTTGGAATCAGGAAAAACGACTGATCCAGCGTACCGATGGCCGACCTAAGTCCCGGTTCTTCCCCTCCACGACCCGGATTCGACGCCGAATCAGCCGATCGACGCCTCCAAAACGGCGCGTGCGTGCAGCCGCGTCGTGTCGAGGACGGGAACGGGGAGCTCATCTTCCACGCCCAAGAGCGGAAGCTCGGTGCACCCCAGGATGACAGCGTCGGCTCCTTCGCCGATGAGGGCACGAGCGATGTCCAGGAGCACCGTCTTGGACTCGGCGGTGACGAGACCTCGACTCAGTTCCTCGAAGATGATTCGATCGATCGCCGTCTGGCCGCCGACGGACGGCACGATCAGCTCGATACCATCCTTCGACAGTCGTTCAGGGTAGAACGAGCCGGCCATGGTGAGCCGCGTACCCAGGAGCGCCGGGCGCCGACACCTCAACTCCAGCAGGCGATCGGCGGCGACATCGAGGATCGAGATCATCGGCATCGGCGCCGATGCGCTTACCTGGTCGAAGACGCGATGGAACGTGTTGCTCGCGATGAGACCGATCTCGGCGCCGGCGGCGCCGAGCGCGCGAAGCCCCTCGATCACCGCGCAGGCAAGCGCCGGCCAATCCTCCGCGTTCATCCACTCGATGAAACGCTGAAACGTGACGCTGTAGATGACGATCTCGGGGTACCCGTGATCCCCGAACCGCTTCGTGTACTCTCGCGTCAAGTAGCGGTAGTAATCGACGGTCGACTCCGGCGAGGTTCCCCCCAAGATGCCAATCCGCTTCATCGGATCCCCGGTTGCCTACTGGTGCGGCTCGACGACGGCGAGGACCTCAGGGAAGTCGACCCCAAGTTCCCGCAGCTTGGCGACCGTCGGCACCCCGTTCGCAGTCCATCCGCGCCGCTTGTACACGGCGTCGATCAGCTGCTCGTATTGATCCTCGCGGAACGCGCGCAGCTTTCTCACCTTCTCCGTGACGGAAAGCCCCGCCGGGTCGACGCCAACCTTCTCGCGAAGCTGCTCGTCGTAGCGATCGGCTCGAGACTCGTACTCCTCCTCGGTCACAGGTCCGGCCGATCGATACGGAATCGCGTCGTGTTCGCGCGTTCCGAAGCCCATCCGTACGCTGAACACCCGTTGGAAGTTGTAGACGCGCTCGGATTGCGTGATCAAGTCCTCGGGCTTGACCTCGACGCCCGTTACGCCGGAGAAGACCTCGCAGTAGTTGTCGACGTGTTCGGGGACCTTCGCCGGCTCGGCCGTCTGTGCGTTGTTGACCGGCTCGATGTCGTTCCAGGGAAGCTTGCAGTGCCCAACGAGGCCGAACCATGTCCGCCACATCGGGAAATAATGAAGCGCCTCGGCCTTGTCTTCGAACGTGGGAATCTGATTGTTGACCATGTCCATGAAGATCAGCCATGCCTCATCGTGCTGCGGCCCTTTGAGCGCGAGGCCGTAGCCACCCTGCATAGCCAGCGATTCCTTGGTGACATATTCGGAGTACTCAAGCCCCTTGGCTTCCATGCCAATGTCTTGCATGAAGGCCAGGTCGGCACCGTATTCGCGCGCGAACGTCTCCTTCATGCGACGAATCCCTTGACCGACGATCACGCCAAATCCGTCTCCACGACCCATCTGATGGAGGACCTCCAACGCCGCTTCCGCATTCCCGAAGTGAAGATCCAACCCTCCGGTCTTCTCGGCATCGAGGATGCCGTTCTCGTAGCACTCCATCACGAACGCCATACCGGTGGTGTAGGAGATGGTGTCGATGCCGTAGGTGTCACAATAGAAGTTCATTTCGAGCACGAACTCCGGGTCGAAAACGCCCATGTTGGCGCTTCCACCCGCCGTCTCGTACTCCGGACCATCCACCAGTACACGTGACCCCTTGTAGGGTCCTGTCTTGAGCAGAAAGTTGTCTACAGCGTGGGAACAGGACATGGTGCACCCGAGCCAACAGCCGTCTGGCATCCCCTGGCCGAATCGCTCGCGCCACACAGGAGACGAGATGTTGCCGGATTCCGGGTGGCGGCCGAACTTGTAGTTATGGGTCGGGAGCAGGTCGTATTCGTCCATGATCTCGATGAGATGAGACGTACCCACACGGCGCATGTCGCACTGGCTGGTATCGAGTTCCAGGATCTCCTTGGTAATGCGCGCGCCCACTTCCTGAATCCGTTTCAGATCGGCAGGATGGTTCGAGTCGGGGGCTACAGCCGGGCTCTTGACAACCAAGGCGGCAATGTTCTTGTTGCGGAACACGGTTCCAGTGCCCCCGCGGCCGGCTTGCTTGACGCGCAATGCCTCGCGCTTGAGATCGAAGAAGCTGAAGTTGAGGCAACCCCAGCGAGTGTTCTCGGCCCCCGCGCCCGCTGACACGGTTGAAACGGCGGCCACATCGCGCCGGTTGTCGGAATCGGCGAATTCGTGCATCAGCTTTTCTGCGAACACGTGCGTGTTCATGTCAGCATCGGAACAGGCAAGTAACTGCACCGCTCCCTTGACACCATCGATGAACACGATGACGTCTTCGGAGGCCTTGCCCTGAAGCTCGATGGCGTCCCATCCCGCAAACTTGAGATAGGGACCGAAATACCCACCGGCATTGGAATCGATGACGCTTCCGGTTAGCGGCGACAGGCTGACCACAATGGACTTGCCCGAGCCGGGGTAGTTGGTGATCCCGCCGACAGGACCCGAGGAGATGACAATCTCGTTCGCCGGATCGTCCCACTTCGTTGTCGGTTCGACCGCGTTCCACAGTCGCCAAAGGCCGAATCCCCGCCCACCGATGAAAACGTCCTTCATCTGCTCGGTGACCGGTCGCTCCTCGATCGCACCGGTCCCGACGTTCACGTAGAGCGTCTTCCCGGTGTAGCCGCGCTCGACCGACGTCGGTTCGTACGCCCATTCCGCGATCACGCGGTATCCCGCTGGTGCCGTCATCTGTTCCTCCTCGAACGTGCTGCGGCCGACAGAGCCGCCGACCGTCGGATCTCGGCGTGAAGTGTAGAGGAGACATGCGGCTTCCTCAATCCCTGATCCTGTCTTGCGATTGCTGTCAGCTCGCTGGCGGCCGGTTGCCTCTGGAACCTGCCCTCTCTATCCTCTCCGGCAAGGGAGGAACGAAATGGACCGAGATCGGATTGCGAAAGGTGTGCGCGAAATCCTCGAAGCGATGGGACGCGAGCATCTCAAACCCGAGGTTCTCGAGAACACGCCCAGGCGCGTGGCCGAGATGTATGCGGAGTTCTTCGCTCACATCGATCGGAGTCCCGCCGACGTCCTCGATGTCGTCTACCAGGAGGAGTACCAAGAGATGATCGTCATGAAGGACATCTCGTTTTACTCCATCTGCGAACACCACTTCCTCCCGTTCGTCGGGACCGCCGATGTCGTCTACGTTCCGCAAGCTGGTCGGATCGTCGGAGCGAGCAAGCTCGCCCGTGCCGTGGACATTGCGGCCTCACGTCCACAGCTTCAGGAGCGGCTGACCCAGCAGATCGCCAACGCGGTCGTCGAGAAACTCGACCCGCTGGGCGTCCTCGTTCGCATCCAGGCGACGCACTTGTGCATGACCCTTCGCGGTGTCAGGAAGCCGGGGTCGAAGATGGTCACCTCAGCGATCCGCGGAAGCTTTTACCAAGACCCGGCCCAGCGAAGCGAGGCCCTCGCACTCATCTCCTAGCGCAACGTCACCCACCGCGATTCGACCGCCACCGATCGATGTCGAATCGCGAGCGCCTGAGGTGCTTACACCTCAGCCGCCGATGCGCCAGGCGGCGATTCGCGGGTCGTCACGATCGAGCGCGGCCACTTCGACCCTTCGGCTTGCGCCCTGGTCTCGGACGTCAAACGCCACCAACGCCCCTTCATCCACGTCGCAGTATCGGGCGGCAAGCGAGGCGACGAGGCGAAGCTCCTCGTCCGTCGGATCTCCCTCGATGAGCGTTGTTGGGCCCATCACCTCGGCGGGGTCGATTCGAATCCGCCCTTCGGCAAGCCCGGCGAGCGCCTCGTTCTCAGACTCGTTTCGCCCAATGATCGCTTTGGCCCGCTCCGATACGCGGAAGTGCCTTCCACAGCGCAGAAGGCGGAACTGCTCGAGATCCACCGAATCCCTACCGAGATGGTCGAACGCATCCCGCAGACGAGCCGCGTACACGCGCTCGGTCAACACACAGCCCCCGGCTGACTGCGGATACTCCGTGATCCCCAACTCGGCGGCGAGCGTGATCTGCTGCTGCCGACTCCGCCCTTGGATGGACAGCAGATCCTCCTTGCGCAGCCATCCCTTCGTGATCGGAAGGGTGTCGGGAAGAAGGTTCGCTGAGAGGGGACGAAGGAGCCGATTGCCCAGCCCGCTCTCCTCGGCGACGCGCATCAGCTCCCTGTGATGCTGCGACTTCGGACGCTGGCCGAGGACCTCGCCGGTGATCACAAACTGCGCGCCCTCCTCCTCCATGACACGCTTGGCGACCTGCAGCAAGAAGATGCGGCAGTCGACGCACGGGTTCATCCCCTTCCCGTATCCGTACTTCGGCCGGCGAACCGTCTCCAAGTGATCGACCGACGCGTCGACAATGCGCAACGGAAGCTCGAGCCGGTCCGCGACCTGCTGGAGCCGCGCGCACTTTTTCTCGCTGGCAGAGAAGAAGTGCTGAACGTGCAGCAGGATCACGTCGATCCCAAGGCCCTTGACCAGGGCTGCAGCCACGATGCTGTCCAAACCGCCCGACATGGCCGCGATCGCCTTGGCGGTCTTCGTCGCGGGACCTACATCTACATGACCGGAGTTCTTCATCATCCCTTCACATCCTGCGAGAATGATCAATCGGACAGTGAGATCCACATTCTTGCCAAGGAGGCACATCATGCGCAAGTCTTTGTCAATTGGCGTCATTGCCGCGTTCATCCTCGCCACGGGCGTAACCATCGCCTGGGTAGGGATTCCCGAAGGACACTTGTCCGTCGCGTCGACGTCCGCCGTCGCGCAGACGACGGACGTCGATCAGTCGATCACCGACTCCGGCCAAGCAGCGATCAAGGGGGCCATCGCGCGCGTCGGACCCGCCGTCGTACGCGTCGACGTCACCGGGACCGTCAGCACCACCAATCCCTTCTCCGATTTCTTCGATGACCCGTTCTTCCGCCGGTTCTTCGAATTCGACACGAGCCCGCAGGAACAGGAGACCTACTCCGTCGGGTCCGGCGTTGTCTTCGAACACTCCGGGGAGAAACTCGTCCTCACCAACGCACACGTCGTCGATAGCGCGGACACGATCCAGCTAACGGACCCCGATGGAAACGTCTGGACGGCGACCGTCATCGGCTCCGACGAGCTTCTGGATGTCGCCGTGCTCCGCGTCACAGGAGACACCGGCCCGTTGTTCGCCGCCACGCTGGGCGACTCCGATACGATCGAGATCGGCGACTGGGCCATCGCGATCGGCAATCCGCTCGGACTCTCCTATACCGTGACCCTGGGCATCATCAGCGCGACCGACCGAGACATCGCGAAGCCGAGCGGCGTCGGAACCTACTCGAACCTGATTCAGACCGACGCGGCGATCAACCCCGGCAACAGCGGCGGCCCGCTTGTGAACGCAGCAGGCGAGGTCATCGGCATCAATACCCTCATCGCACGCGGGAACGGAGCCGGAGTCACAATCGAGGGGATCAACTTTGCCATCGCCATCAACGGCATCGCGGACATCCTCGATCAGCTCGTCGAGACGGGCCTCGTCTCACGCGGTTGGCTTGGGGTTCAAGTCTCCGACGTCACGCCGGTGACGGCAGAGGAGTTCGGAGTCGATCCGGAGAGGGTCGGCGCCCTGATCGTGCATACGTTCCCCGGAGATCCGGCCGACGTCGCGGGAATCGAAATCGGCGATGTCGTGGTGCGTATCGGTGACGCCACGATCGAGTCCTCGGACGACCTGATCAGCGAGATCGTGCGTCTCGGAGCGGGGGCACAAGTAGAGTTCGAGTTCCTTCGCGAAGACGAGACGATCATCGTCGACGTGCTGCTCGATGAGCGACCGGCCGAAGATGTCCTAGCTTCCTACGAAGGAAGCGCACCGCCAGACCAACCCGAATCCGTCTCTGCCTTCGGCATCACGGTGGGCCCAATCACGGCGATCGTCGCGCAGCATCTAGGATTGAATTCGACAGATGGCGTCGTCATAATGGACGTTGCCGCCAGCAGCCGCGCTGGGATTGTCGGCCTCGCCGAGGGTGACATCATCGTCGAGGTCGATCACGAGGCGATCGTGTCGGTCGAGGACTGGAACCAGGCTGTCTCGGAACTCGATGAAGGCACTCAAGTCGTGCTCACGGTCCTGCGCAACGGACGACTAAGCTTCGTCAGACTGTAGGTGCGGCGGGTTGTCCGCGCGCGATCCTAGATCGCGGGCGGGTAGCACATCGGAGAGTGGCGCAGCTTGGTCAGCGCGCAGCGTTCGGGACGCTGAGGCCGCCGGTTCAAATCCGGCCTCTCCGACCACCCGCGGGAGTAGCTCAATGGCAGAGCTCTGGCCTTCCAAGCCAGTGATGCGGGTTCGATCCCCGTCTTCCGCTCTCGCTGTGTTGTTGCGTGCAATGCGGGCGTCCGAGAGGAGCCTGAAACGCCACGGACGACCGCCATTGACAACGAAACACGTCCGACGCACACTGGCTGCGAAACACGTGACCGATGAAGTCAGTGGGGCCTGAGGAGCCACGGAGTTCGAAGGAAGAACAAGCGCGAGTTTCGCTCTGCAAAACTCGCACGAACTCAAGGTTTCCTTGAGAAGCGAACGACCACGACGTTTGAGCTATGCTCAAACTCGAAGCAACCCGAAGGGTTGCCAGGCGCCCGTAGCTCAGGGGACAGAGCAACGGCCTTCTAAGCCGTCGGTCGGAGGTTCGAATCCTCCCGGGCGTGCAAGGAAGCTATGGGGAGCGTAGCGCAGCCGGTTAGCGCACCAGGTTGTGGTCCTGGGGGTCGCGGGTTCGAGTCCCGTCGCTCCTCCCAGAAAGACGGTTCGTAGGGTTCATTGAGTTCATGACGTCCCGAAACGAGAACCAGCCGGGAGTTTGCGAATGCAAACTCCAACGGACTGAACGCTTCTTCGAGAAACGATCGAAGACGATGTTTGAGCCACGCTCAAACTCGAAGCAACCCGCAGGGTTGCCATGCGCCCGTAGCTCAACTGGATAGAGCATCGGTCTTCGGAACCGGGGGTTGGGGGTTCGAGTCCCTCCGGGCGTACACATGATGCGGGACCAGGCAATAGCCTGGCCCCGTCTTCATGTGACGCTTCCGGCTGGAGACTCAAACCCCTGAGTTTGCATCACTAGTCGGAGCAAACTCGCAAGCAACCCAATAGCATATTGGGTTGCCGGGTTCAGAGTCCCGTATCCGCCAGTCCCTTCGGGCGTAGAAGTGAAAACGGGATTAGGTTTCGGCCTGATCCCGTTTCCATTTCTATACCTGGAGTGCGCAGCACTCCACGAGTTTGCATTCGGCAAACTCAAAGGAACTCAATGGCACATTGAGTTCTCGGGGTTCCACGAGTCCCGGTCTCTCGCATCTGCCTAGCTCCGTTTTTCGTGAAATCCTCCTGACTGGCTACTCGATCCCCAACGAACGCAAAGCGTTCGCACCCGACTCAGCACGATGTTCGCAAAGCGAACTCGAAACGTGCTCGCAGAGCACGCACTCGCACAAGCACCTGGGAAGGTTCCGTGTTCCTTGGAGTTCCCGGGGTTCCAGCCAGTCCCTTGGCAGGCCCAGCAGGCCAAACACGAAACCCTAAGAATCAAGATCTGACCCCGATGATTGCGAGTGCTCTCCGTCGCTCTCGCTTCGGCTTCTGTTCTAGGAAGCCCCGCCTTGCACATGGATTGACCTCAGGCAAGACTGGGTTCTACGGCTTCTCCCGTCACTTCGCCTGCTCTGCGATAATGGCCGCGATGTCCAACTCCTGCCCGCATTGGATTCGATAGTTGTCGTAGAGGAACACGCCGCGGACTGCGTACTGCCCTCGAGACACCGAATCGTGAATGTACAGACCTGGATGCCCGCCAGTGGTCCCCCCTGCCATGCCGCGATTCAAGGCATGACGAGCGACGAGTACACCATCTTGATAGAGCGCGGCAGATCGATCGGGATAGATCGCTATCGAAATCGTGTGCCACTCATTGGCAGTGAACGGCGGTGCACCCTTGGCAAGCGGCGCAATTAAGTACCCAGCATCACCGTACTTGAGTGACAGATAGATCTTGCCGTACAGGTTGGACCCGGTCCAGAGCTTCGCCTGCAACGAGGAATTGTTCGATTCGCCATATCGATTCACCCAGCATCCGGCGCTCGTAGGATCACTGCAGCGATCATATACATCGAGCAGGATAGTCCCACTCGTCGTCTCGGCCGCAGTGGCGACCAGTTCATCGTCGAGGTACACGTCGATGCTAGTAACACACGGAGGATCGTGTTGCGGGAAGTACACGCCCCCGTAGATGCGAGAGACATAGATGCCCTGCCATCTTCTCTCGATTCGCGGGGCTGACCTTGCAAGGGTGACGCCGTCCACAACGAGCGGGGGGACTGTGACTTGGCAGACAAGACCGTGTCCGCTCCCTGTTGGGTCGGGTACGACTTCCAGGGTTCCACCTATCTGCCGAACTCCGGCCGCTTGCCAAGCGTCGGTCGTGAGAAGGGTCTCTACGATAGGTCTCCACATTGCATCGGACGTCTCCTGCGAGCCAACAACCCACGCACCAGATTTGTCTGCCGACCGAAGGCTGAACTGATCGATGACAAGGGCGGTAATCGTTGTTCGTTCGGCATCGTAGCGGTAGAGAGCAAGATACGAGATTTCCAGCTGGGCGTTCGAAGTCACCGGTTGGAAGTAGATCCCGCGAATCATCGCCGGATCAACAGCTAGGGCGCTCGAAGACGAGGACGACGAACACTCGTCCTCGACGCGGAACTGATTGAAGGCTAGACGAAAAGCATTCGATGTTGGATCCGCTTCGATAGGTTCCGGAGACGATGCCCATCTTAAGGTCTCTTGTCCTCCAGTCGGACTGTCTTCGGAGTAGGCTATCCAAACGCGCATGGGAGCTGCTGGCGCGATCTTGGCCCCAAACTCGATGCCCTCAAACGCTGACGCATTGAGCTGTGCAAAGCGGAGTCCGACGACGTCTTGCGAATCTTCGGGAAATCGGCAACGAAGGACATACGTCGTCAGCCCGGGCTCGGACAATACCATCTGCCAATCGAGTGGCGGTCGATTGGTGGCGATCTGGTCTCCTACGACTCCCGCCGGGAAACCTGGCAAGAGCGGGACATCGCTGTCGCAGAATGCCACTTCATGGACCCTCAGCTCTCCAGAAGCCGTCAACGGCAGGACCAGAATCGACTCAAGTCGACTCAGTGCATCGCCCGCAAGTGCCTCATCAGTTGTCGATTCCGTGCATATCTCAAACGCGTCCCCGGAGAACGCTGAGACTGGGAAAGTGAAGGATTGAGGCTCAGGACCTATCTCAATTGCGTCCGCTGATGCCACTCGATACGGTTTGCCGCAGTAGGCATCTTGCACCTTGACGCCCACAATCACGGTCATCGGTTCGCTTGCCGAAAGGGTCACCTCGATAGTCGAGATCCCTGTACGATCCAGACTATCCAAATCGTTGAGAGACAGATCAGGCAACTCGGGACTATTCCACTCCATCCCGTGATAGCCCGATCCTTGAATCAGTTCGGCATGGTTGCCAGGTGCACCGGGATTGGTGTCGTCATTGCAGCTGGCGACCCATTCAATGTCCGACAAAGGAATCGTACGACAGGACACGGAGTCACTCGCCTTCGTGACTCCCGAACTGACACACAAGACGAGAAAGAGGACAACGATGCTCACACTCAATCTCCGCATGCGCCCTCCTTGGAAAAGAGGATAACAGAAATGCATCAACGCCGTGAAGAGGGGATCGCGGAATACATGATAGGAACAGCGGTTTATGGTCCAGGGGATTCGGACTTCAGCAGCTATCTCACCTCAAGCAAGTTGGAGATCGAGACACTCAAATCCGCATCGATCGGAGTTCCAAAGTCGTCCACGACAGCGTACCCGAAACTAGACTGCCATGTTCATGGGGTGTTAGGGATAGACCTTACGGGACACCTTTTAACTCCACAGGCGTTCTGGAGCCTAGTGTTCTGTCTAGCTTTAGAACTCACCGGTGGCCGACTGCGGAAGAGACTGAACGTCTCCTGCTTCCTCCTCATTGAGATTCACCGCATGCCAGTCCTGCTTCTGGACCGGTTTCAGGGGGCTGGGTCAGAGACTGGACCAACTCCAGAGCCGATGTGACCATCGAGGGCAGGTTGTGGATCCTCCTCACTCCACAGTGATCGCGAAGAAGATCTGCCTTGGCGCCCAGATCTCTTCCATACCCAGCGAGTATGTGCCCGGTGCAGCATACGTGTGAGTTGCAGTGCCCCCAGCGCTCAGGGTGCTTACGGCGACATGGTCGGCGAAGTAATCTCCCCAGGAGATTGAATAGTCAATCCCGAATCGCCCCCAGTACTCCACGGTGACTTCTCGGTCATCGAGACTGACAAGTTCGATGTGGCAAACAGCTGCTGCAATCAGAATGGATTCCTGTGCGACGACATGCCCCTCTTCGTTAGTGAGAACGATCTCGTACTCCGTGGGGATTTGCTCGCCGGATCGCTCCCCTTCTACGGCTTGGTAGAAGTGCACATACAGCTCGTCCCAGGTGACGACGTCTGTAATCCCATATGAGGTTTCAACGTCCCCCCACAGGATCCGGTACCCGGTCGAAGGTATCCCAGTTACTCTGACCTGCACCCAGCCTTGGTCTTCCTCGAGGATCTCCAGTTGCGGCACTGTCGGCGGCGTGACGATGGGCGCGGTGCATCCCGCCAGTACCAATAATAAGAGAATTGCAGCTACGACTCTCATCCTTCCTCCTTCTTGCAGTGGTCCGGCCGGTCCTGCCTTACCCGGTCAAATTGGCTCGCAGGTCAGTCTAGTCCAATTCCCTGTCATCCTGAAAGCGACTCCCACGGCGGGAGCGGGCGAATGTAATGCGCAGCACGTGACCCTAGGGGATTCGAACTCGACCGGGTTCAAAACCCGTCCAGCAAGGTGTCCCCGGAGCTATACAGCCGTCTTCATATGACGCTTCCGACTGGAGACTCAAACCCCTGAGTCCGCAGACCACACTACGAGTTTCACGTGTGAAACTCGCTACGAACGCGCAGCGTTCGCACTCGCATAAGCCACCCGCAGGGTAGCCGGGTTCGGAATTCCCCATGACATCTGCTCGGAGAGCGATGAGCCGCCGGAGGTTGCATCCGCCCGATCCAGCAAACTCCTCAACCTCCTCGAAGAGGAGCCTCCCCCCCGGCCGTATCCATAGATGGGGTCAGGGACTGTCAAGAGGCAGAACCTGACCCCATTCTCTGTGTGACCCCATTCTCTGTGCGTCTGATTCCTGTTGATCCTCAGGCGCTTGCCGCCGGATTCCCGCGGAGCTTCAGTCTGCGATCATGCGCAGGAAGCCGGGGAAGTATGCGTTCCCATCGGGTGTGCTGACCTCGAGGATGTGCAGGCCGAGGGGGACGCCGCTCGACACAGAGGCCGACACAGACAAGTAGGCGTCGGCGTAAACCGATACACCGGTGATAGACAGCGCGCCGTTCAGGAATCGGAACGTCGCCTCAGGCGCAATCCGCCCCCCCGAGACGATTCCGGCTCCGTACAAGACGAGCATCCTGATGTCTTGGGTCTCGCTCTCTGCGACGATTCGAATCGGATCGACCCAATCGTCTTCTTCGACAGACCAAACGTAAGCAGCTCGGCGATCGAACGCCGGGCTGATCGCACTCCGCTTCTCGACGCGCAGCTCCCCGATCGTGACGCGTTCTCCCGCGGCAACGGAGATCGCTGACGAGCCGAGAAGTGGGACGAAGTCAGAGTCCACGGCGGATGTCTCAACGCCGCGGAAGATCCCTGAGAAGTAGGCTGAACCCTGGCCGCGGGGCTCGAAGGGCTCCACCAGGAGAAGATACTCACCGTCCGGTACGTGGAGGAGGAAGTCGCCGCTCGATCTCCCATACTTCGACGGGAATCCGTCGATGCCCTCCTCAAGAAGCCCTGTAATGGTGCTGGCTACCGCACATCCGGTCTCCGCATCGATGGCGAGGACGTGCGCGCCGAAGACCGGTTGACCACGATGATCTCGAACGGTCCCCGAGATGGAGCCGTACCGGCTTCGGAAGCTCGGTGCTGGGTAGAGCGCCGAGACGGTCGCAATCTCGTCCTCGGACAAGTCCCTGTTCCATCGGCCCCCTCCCAGCGACGAGTAGCCGTACATCGTTGCCTGCGCGATCCCCGTGTGATCCAGCCCGAGCCCGTGGCCGATCTCGTGGATGAGGATGCCAAGAAGGTCGAACAGTTCCGGCAGGAAGGTATCGTCGCTCAGGCTGAACCCTCCGTAAGGATTGATCACCAGATCGAGATCGAGCACCTGGCACGGGAACGCCGCCTCGATGACGTCTCCGCTGGGCAGCTCCTTCGGCCCTTCCTCGGAGGCGTACTCGATAAGAGGGAAGATACCCCCGGGAAACTCCGAGGGGAAATCGAACTCCGGATCGAAGGTGACGACGTTCTTGCCGTCGAAAGCGTTCGTTCGATCGGTCGTGCCCATGTACGTGAACCTGATCTCGCACGTTGCCACGTCCTCCCACGTCTGGAACGCCCGCCGGACGAGATCGATCAACACCTCCTGCGACGCGAGCCGCGCCACCCCAGCGGGGAAGCTGGGGTTGACCCAGTACTCGATCGCGCCGTTTGGGAGCGACGCCAGGCTCCATTTCCCCACATACCCTTCCTCGCCCTCGGGGCGACTTGAGGCTTCCGGAGGAATCCAGTCAAGGGAGATAGGGTCGTACACCAGCGGCGTCCCGCACCAACACGAAACGTCAACAAGAAGAGCTACGAAGAGCGCGGCGAGGAACGATGCTCTCAGCCATCGGCCAGCGCGTTTCATGATCGCCTCCTGTCCAGACCGTGTCGAGACAGACGCCTTTCGTCCGTCACTCGACACTCGTGAGGCACCGCGTCCTCATTCGGAAGACGGCGGCGCATCGATTCAGCCACGGCGTAAGACGCTCCGCGGATTGAGCAGCCACTGTCAAGTATACCGAGGAATCATGCTCCGATCTTGGTTTATACCTGTTCGTTGTTGCCGCGATGCCCTGTGCCGTGGCGGATCGGGGGCAGCCTCTTCATTCCTGTCGTCTCACCGAGCACCGCCCGGAGAACGCTCTGCCGCCCTTGAGCTCTACAGCTTCCAGTATCCGCATCCGGTTGCCGGACCAAGAGGCGAACAGCGGCCGAGATCGTCTGGGGCGCCGCACAGCAGCAGAGCCAAGAGGAGGCCTCAAGTGTCAACACCATTCCGAGGCCGGACAGGCTGGTCGAGGATTCCAGGGCGTCTCGACATCGCGGGTAGGCGAAGTGGGTTCCCAGAGTTAACGAGCGACCCGGAACGCGCGCTCGTAGTGTCCACGCAGAGCCACGACCGCGTCGTCCACCGTCGACGCCCCGCCAACCACGTCGATCAATGGCGTTGGAGCAGCGAACGTCAGAAGCACCGGACGAGAATAGAGGAACCTGCGCTTCGCTCGAGCGAGCGGTCCGCGCAGCAGGGCCGCATAGATCCGCTTGTTGCTGCAGTTCTCCTCCCGCACCGGGACGATGTAGACGGGTTCGCTGCCGGGCTGCTCCATGAGGCTTCTCGCGAGGATGCCGATTCCCGGAAACCAATAGCGATCGCGTTTCCCGCCACCGCTGGGGACGATCATGACGCTCCCGCCATTCCGAAGGGACGTCGCAGCATCGCCGAGAGCGCGTCGGTTGATCGCCTTCGCGTCGCCCGATGAGGGGACCGCGTGCAGGAGGCTCAGAAGCCGATACGCAAGCACGCGCCGAAGACCGCCTCGTTTCCACTCGGTCCACGACCGCGTCAAAGGAACCTCGAGGCGGAAGCTGTATTGTCTGAAGCTCGGAATGAGTCGGCTCACGTAGCTGGTCGACATGAAGTGGAGGTCCTCCCGATCGACGCCCGCCGCCACGAGGAACGGCGTCAGCAGCGACGGATGGTTGCCATAGAAGATGATCGGCGCCGAACGAAGCGTCTGTTCATGAGCCTCCGGGACGCGGCATTCCCACTCGAAGGAGAGGGTGTCCAGCGCTCGCCGACAGCCGGCATGAAGACCCTCCCCCGCGATCGCCCGATCGAGCAGCTCGGCCGCATGGGTGAGGAATCCGCGCACCGGATAGATATGCTCCAGGACCGCCGCGAGAACCCGAAACATGCGGGAGCGCCGCCGCGCCTCGTCGTACGCATCGACGAGGGGTCCGGCGTCTTCGTGCGCGTACACACGGCGGAGTTCGCGAAGCGCCGAACGGAACGAACCCCGAACGCAATCTCCGTCTTGGAGCGTCAGCACATCGCCCCCCCCCGCCGCGGCAGGATGAAGCCGTTCCCGCGGTTCTTCCGCTCGCCCGTTATACTCGATCGCGGAAGCGGAAGCATGAAGTGCTCCGAGATGAAGCTAGGGCAGGTCTACGTCTGCGGCGATTGCAGCCTCGGGGGCCAAAGAGGTCGTCAAGGCGTGCGATGGCTCTGAGCGCACGCGCTCCTCACCCCTGGAAATGCACGATCCGCCGGACGTTTCCTTCGAACGCGAGCGCGGCAACGTAGCCGGACGGAGCCACGAGGTCGCGGAGCGACCACCCGGAGCGTCGGGCCGGCTCAAGCCGTGTCGATGCAATCCGAGGCGTTCCCGTCCGATCGACTTCGATCCCGCATCGCCTCAGACCGGCGGGGACGGTCTCTCCGAGACCCTTGAGATAGGCTTCCTTTCGAGACCAGGTTCGGAAGAACGCGTTTTGCCTGTCACCGCCTGAGAGAGAGCCGATCACCCGACGCTCTCGAATCGTGAAGAAGCGAGACGCCACGGCCGACGCATCGAGCGTCGGGCGCACGCGCTCTAGGTCGACTCCCACCCCTCGCCCCGTGGCCACCGCAAGGTAGGCGACCACCGCAGAGTGCGACAGGCTGAACGAAAAAAGGTCCGCCAAGCCGTTCCGCAGGATCGGTTTGCCGCCCTCGGTCCGGTCGATCGGTACGTGTTCCGGCGAACAACCGAGGTACGCAGCGAGAATCTCTCGGGATTCTCCCCAAGTGACGCGAAGACGCGAGGCGTCCGTCGGGCTCACGCGCCGCCGTGACCGCGACCGCTCCGATTCGGAGAGAAGCGCCGACAGGCGAGCGACTTCGTCTCCCGGAACGTCCAGGTCGATCGCCCATACGTGGACGACCCCATCTGTCAGATCCTCTACAACCGCTCGTGGAATGTCGGTCACGACACGGACTCGCGCGGCGCGTCTTCTCCCGAGGGTGTTCCGCGGTACTCGGGGACCAAACTGCGAAGCGCTTCGATGACCCGCTCGCTGTCCCCTTCGAGCGCGACCTTCTCGAGCATCGGCAGACCTTCGGCCCACCCATCGGTCGGCGGCGTCAACCGGGCGACGAACACGCGCTCGTGAGACGTGGCGTCCTGTCCCTCGTCATCGGTGAACAGATCCTCGTACAGCTTCTCTCCGGGGCGCTGTCCGGTAAAGACGATCGGGATGTCCACGTCAGGCTCGTATCCGTAGAACCGAATCACATCACGAGCGAGGTCGACGATCTCGATCGGCTCTCCCATGTCGAGGACCAGGACATCGCCGGTTTCTCCGAAGACACTCGCTTGAAGCACGAGCTGAACCGCCTCGGACGTGACCATGAAGTATCGCCGCATGCCGGGATCGGTGATGGTCACCGGAAGCCGCCGCTCGATCTGAGATTGGAACGTCCGCAGGACACTCCCGCGGCTGCCGAGGACGTTCCCGAATCGAACCGCGATGCAGCGCGGTCGAGATTCGTGCCAGCCTTGCACAACGATCTCGGCGACACGCTTCGTCGCTCCCATCACGGATGTCGGGTTCACGGCCTTGTCGGTCGAGATCAGAACGAACGCCTCGCACCCGGCCCGACACGCCGCTTCGAGCGTGTTTCGCGTTCCGATCACGTTCACCTTCGCCGCCTCTGCGGGGTACGCCTCCATCATCGGGACGTGCTTGTACGCGGCAGCATGATAGACAACCTGTGGAGCGAACCGGGTGAACGCTCGCGTCAGGCTGCCTCGATCTCTGACGTCGGACACGACGACGTCGATTTCGCGCCCCCGGAACCGTCTGGACAGGTCCGCGTCGAGATCGAACAGCCCCGTCTCATCGAAATCGAGCGCGACGAGGTGGGCGGCCCCAAAAGCGAGCGCCTGCCGGCAGAGTTCGGACCCGATCGAGCCCGCCGCGCCCGTGACGAGGACGACCTTCCCTTCGAGAAAGCCGCGAATGGACTCTCCCTCAATCTGGACCGGCTCACGATGGAGCAGATCCTCAGGCCGAAGCTCGCGCAACTCCGAAGAGGCCGCCTCGCCGCTGTAGATCTCGGACAGGTGCGGGATGATCTTGATCTCGCGCACGCCGCTCTTCCTCACGATCTCAACGGTCTCACGAACCGTCTCCGGGGAGGCCGACGGGAACGCGATCAGCACCGACTCAATCTCCCACTGCCGAATGAGCTGCGGGATCCGCCGTCTCGGGCCGAGGACCCGGATCCCGCGGACGATCATCCCATGACGAGTGCGGTCATCGTCGACAAAGCCGACGATGCGATACGGGAAACCCTGCTCCTCCCGCATCGCCCGCACCAGCTGCGCGCCGGCGTCACCCGCTCCGACGACCAGCGTGTTGCGAGCACCGACCTGAAGCTGCGGCGAACGCCCGATCGGTTGACCGAGGAGACGCGCGAGGACTCGGACCCCACCGATGCCGATCAAAGAGAAGGCGAAGTCGACTCCCAGAACGGATCGAGGAAAGGAGGCAAACGGCGCCGTCCCTCGCAGCGCGAACACCGCCGCCGCAACAACGGCCGAACCGACGATGCACGCGATCCCGACCGTCGCGAACTCGTGCACCCCCGCGTGCCGCCAACTCCGCCAATACAGCCTGAAGACAGCCAAGACAGCAAGCTTGACGACGACAACGAGCGGCAGGCTCCAGAGAAGCGCATCGAAGTAGCGTGCCGGGATCGTGAAGTCGAACCGGAGCCAGAAAGAGAGACTGATCGCCCCCCCAACTACGACCACATCGAGAAAAGCGAGGCCGATCCTACGCGGTCTCGTCATCCGTCTCGTCCTTCGCGGTCGGCAATCTCCAGCAACTCCGCGAGGGTCGCGGCGACGAAGTCAACCTCCGCGCGCGTGAGACCGACGTAGAACGGCAGGGCAATCGTCCGTTCGCCGACGGATTCCGTGACCGGGCACTGGCCGGGCCGCGTCCCGAGGGCATCGCGCAAGAACGGTTGCAGGTGAATCGGCTGGAAGTAGTCTCCGCACCCGATGCCCCGCGCGCGCAAACCCTCGAGAATCGCGTCACGATCCTCCTTCGAATGGGCTTCGGATAGCCCGACGACGTAGACGAACCAGCTCATCCGGCCCGAGAACGAGAGCGAGGGAGTAGCCAGCCCTTCGACCGCTTGCAGCGCCTCCGCGTACCAGGAGGCAACCTGCGCACGCGCCGCGACGATCTCTTCGATTCGCTCCAGCTGGGAGCAGCCGAGCGCCGCCGACATCTCATCCATTCGATAGTTGTAGCCGAGACGGACGTGCTGTAGCCACCGATCCTCCGCACTCCGTCCCTGATTCGCCATGCTGCGACACAGGCCGGCGAGATCCTCGTCGTCGGTGGCGATCATCCCTCCCTCGCCGGTCGTAATCTGCTTGTTCGGAAAGAAGCCAAAGACGCCGGCCCGCCCGAACGAGCCACACCGTCGCCCATCGAGGTCCGAGCCGAGAGCCTCCGCGGAATCCTCGATCAAGTCGAGCCCGTGTCGGTCGGCGATCGCCCTCAGCGCAGGCCAGTCCGCCGGGTGACCGAACACGTCAACCGCGAGGACCGCCTTCGTCTGCGGAGTGATCGCTCGCTCGACCGCTTCCGGATCGATGCACAGCGTCTCCGAATCGATGTCCGCGAAGACGGGCGTTGCGCCCTCGAACAGGATGGCGCCCGTCGAGGCGATGAAGCTGAACGGCGTCGTGATCACCTCGTCGCCCGGACCGATGCCGAGCGCCCGTACGATCAAGTGAAGGGCGCTCGTGCCACTGTTGACGGCGACCGCGTGCCGCACGCCAACGTAGTCGGCCAACCGCTCTTCGAACCGCTGCGTCCACGCGCCCATCGACAATCGATGGCTCGCCAGGACATCGGCGACGGCCTTGGCGTCCTCAGGACGGATGTCGTGCATCGCAAGCGGAACACGCAACTCATTCGCCGCCACGATCCTCCTTTCGAATCGGGCGAGATGGCACTCCGGCGACGATGGCTCCGTCCGGAACGTCGTCGGCCACGGCGGCTCCAGCGCCGACGACCGCATTCGCCCCGATCCGCACGTCGGGGAGAACCGAGGCTCCGATGCCAACGTGCGTGCCTTCTCCAACGTGGACACCCCCACCGAGGTGCACGCCCGGTGAGAGGTGAACGAAATCGCCGATCGCCCCATCATGGTCGACGCTCGCTGCGGTGTTCACGATCACGTGGCGGCCGACACGCGCATCGGTGTGGACCACGGCCATCGGCAGGATCACTGTCCCCTCGCCGATCTCGACCCCGCGGCCGATGACGGCCGCCGGATGAATGACGGTGGCGAATCCGTGCCCAAGCCGCGCCAACGCCTCAGCAATCCGCCGCCGCGCACCCTGGGTACCGATGCCAATCACAACCCGGCATCCCTCGAACTCCGAACCTTCCAGGCGTTCTCGACCGCCGATGACCGACACGCCGTGCAGGCACCACCCGTGGGTCGCTGGATCGTCGTCGATGAACCCGCAGAGCTCGAACGCGCCCGACTCGAGCGCCGCGTCGAGGACGACGCGCCCGTGTCCTCCTGCGCCGTAGATCAAGAGTCGCTGTCGCTCATCCATCGCTGCCGCCTTCGTCTCGCTTCTCTGGGAGATCGACGAACGGGTCATTGATCCCGTCCTCGCCGTACAGCCCCTCTCTCGAAACCAGCACGCACCACAGCGTACGAAACAGGATCGTCAAGTCCAACCAGAGCGACCAGTGGTCGACGTACCAAACGTCGAGTTCGATCCGCTCGCTCCACGCGATGGCGTTGCGGCCGGACACCACCGCCAGGCTCGTGATCCCCGGCTTCATCTCCAGCCGGCGTCGCTGCTCTGCGTCGTAGTGCTCGACCTGATACGCGAGGGTCGGTCGCGGCCCGACCAGGCTCATCTCGCCAAGGAGTACGTTGATCAGCTGCGGAAGCTCGTCCAATCCCCAGTCCCTCAAGACGCGCCCGATCCGCGTGATCCGATCGTCGTCGGACGCCACGGTGTGCCCGAGGCCCATCGACGCCGCGCCGACGACCATCGTGCGGAACTTCCAGACGCGAAACAGCCGGCCGCCCTTGCCAACTCGCTGTTGCCGAAAGAAGACCGGCCCCCCATCGCTCAGCTTGACCAAGATCGCTGCGAGGAGAAGCGGCAACGCAAGCAGAGCGAGCATCGGAATGCTTGCGGCGACGTCCGTCGTTCTCTTGGTGATTCGTTCGAAACGACTCATCGTGCCGATTCTACCCTAGAGCGCGCCACTCTGAGCTGGCGCGCTCGGTGAGGACGAGGTCCCGGAGAAGGCCGACAACGTGAGGAGTTCAGGCGCCGTCCTTTCCGAATCCGTCCGATGCGCAAGGATCGCTGCGAAGCTGGGTCACCGTTCAGCGCTCCCGCGCTCGGAGATGTTTCCCGCCGCGTCCTGTCCCGACCCTACGGAAGAGCAAATCACGATAGACAGAGAGCTGCTCCGAGATGACCCGCGCTTGGTCGTACTCCTTCTCCACGCGCCGTCGTCCCGCGCGCCCCATCGCGCGCGCCCGTTCCGGCTCGGCTAGGAGCTTTCGTATTGCATCCGCAAGAGCCCTCGGGTCAGCCGGCGGGACGATCCAGCCGGTCTCGCCGTCGACGACTTCCTCTCTACAGCCGCGGATGTCGGTGGCAACGACGGGTCGCGATGCGGCCATCGCCTCGAGAATCGTCACAGGCATTCCCTCGCGATACGAAGGGAGGACCAACATGTCGGCCAGGTGTAGGATCGAAGGCACATCGGCGCGGAAGCCCAAGAATCGGACATCCTCCTTCAGGTCGAAATCCTCCACAAGCCGGCGAACCTTGCGCTGAATCCCTCCCGCTCGATCCGACGGGAGCGTATCCCCAACAACGAGAAGCTTCAGGCAAGCGCCGTCGTCCTTGAGGAGCTTGACCGCCTTGATCAAGTCGAGAATCCCCTTCTCTTCCAGCACGCGTCCGACAAACGCGATGACGGGTTCTCCGGGCGGAAGCTGCAGCGCCTCCCGCGTGACGGGAGCCGCCTCGGCCGCGTCGAAGCGCTGCAGATCGATTCCCACGCTGTTGAGACATCGCAGTTTCCCGGAATCAACGATGCCGGAGACGAGTGCTGTCCGATCGTCCTCGGGGCTCACCGTAAACAAGAAGTCCGTGCACGTGCGGCCGAGGATCTTCTCCAGCAACACGAGAGCCCGCCTTGAAATCGGGGGCATTCGCTCATGGAAGTAGAAGCCGTGAGCGGTGTGAATCACCACGGGCACGCGTGCCAACCTCGCAGCCACTCTGCCGAGGGCGCCGGCCACCGGCGTGTGCACGTGGACCACGTCATAGCGTCCGCGTCGCATCAGTCTCCAGAGTCGCCACAGCGAGGCAAGATGGGACAGACTCAATCCACGTCTCGCGAACGGGATGCAATGCAGGACATACCCACGGGCTCTCAGGATCCGACCCGTGGTTCCGCACCGCGCGGCCGTTTCTACGTTGGCACCCTCGGCCACCAACGCATCGATCAGCGGCATGAGAAACGCCGAGATCGTGGAATCCAGTGTGGCCACTTGCAGGATGCGCCTTCCCGCGAGAACGTGCTGGTCAACATCAGGGCTCTGTTTCACGACAAACCCGGCCTCTCCCTTCCGCCTACATCACGGAATCCTGCATCCTGGCTTCGTGCGGCGGCATCTCGCGAGAAACGCCGAGCCGTGCAAGGTATCCTAGCCTCCACCGCCGAGCCTTCTCCCGCACCGGCTCCACGCCGCGGTAACGCTCAGCTCGTCCCCCGCGTCCTCCGAGAGTTTACCACGCGTCCCGAACGGAGAAGCCTCCTCCAACCCCGCAAGCATCCGAGCGGAAGAGCTCACCCCCCGGACGGCGCGCCTTGCTCGTCGCTCACCGAGTACTCCGGCTGCCAGTCTCGTGGATAACTCACAAACCCCAAGATGACTCTCAGGGGAAAGCTGAGAAACACGGCGAGACAGCGGATGCCGCCCGTGGATGCCCCATACAGTAGCGCAGCGACGATGAGCCCCGTTCCCACCCACACACCGGGGAACGGAAGCACAAGAGCGACAATACCCGCCAGGAGCAAGCCCAGATAGGCGAACGGGGCCGGGTGAAGCCTGATGAACTCGAGGAGTCGACCGTTTTCGAGGCGCGAGCAAATCAACTCGCCGATGCCGGCCATCCTGCGACTGCCGAACGGCCAGAACATGCGCGCCAGCAATCTCCCGGTACGGGCGAGCGATGTGTGGTGCGCCACCATCGTCGTCGGGACGAACTCGATCCGCTTCCCGACCGAGCGAAGCTTCGTGTGGAGGTCGAGTTCTTCGTACGATGAGACGCGAAAATCCCAGTTTCCCGCCGCCTCCACGGCCTCCCGTTGAACCAGGAGCGCCCCCCCAAACGTCCTCGCCTCGGCGCGCCCCGCTCGTTGCCGAAGCACATTCGTGCGTAGGTGGCCGTCGTCGTACGCGTTCACATAGAGCCCCACATACCCCACCGTCCGCGGATCCCTTGGCTCCTGATCCAGGAGCTCCGCAACCAGAAGGGCGAACTCCGGAGTCAGTGCCATGTCGCCATCCAAGTAGAGGATCCACTCCGTCCGGCTGAGAAGCGTCCCAACGTACCTGCCCGCGGCGGCACAGAGATGATCGGAGGGATCGAGCCGCGCCACGCGGACGCCGAACGAACGAGCCACATCAACGCTCTGATCTGTAGACGCGGAATCGACGTACAGAATCTGGTGGGGAACCTCGATTGCCCGCAAGGACTGAAGCGTTCGCGCGAGGTTCGGCTCCTCGTTTCTTCCGATGATGACAATCGTCAGCCGATCGTGACTCAAGGCCCGTCCTCATCCATTCTCGATCCGATCGCCCGGCAAAGACGTGCGCGCTGCCACGGTACGTGGATCTTGTCGTCTCCTCATGCCCGACTGCAGCCGCCACCACGCCGAGCGAACCCGCCCGTGGAACCGTCTCGGGACGAGGAGAAGCGCAAGGAGACGCCACTTTCGGGCACAGCTCGCGGGGTGCGTGACGATGGCCTTCAGAAAGCATGACCACGCCAGCGCGCGGGACGCTCCCGCCGCCAAGCCGGCGTAGTAGTAGGCCCAGCTCATTGCCTCCCTGCGAACCGCACGGACGTTCTTCGGGATCTCCGGACGCGAGAAGAAATCCATCGCCAGCCGAATGTGTTCATCGACAAGCTCGCGCCCCTGAAGAGCGACCGACGTTGACTGCGGGTGCGTGCGGAAGGTCGCCAACGGCTCCGGGATCCTCGCAAAGGGACCCAACAGACCGAGTCGCAGCCAGAACTCGAGGTCTGCGACGTAGCGGTAGCGCGAATCCCGACCGCCCAATTTCTCCACCGCCGCCCGTCGGATGAACGCGCCCGGCCCCACAACACACTGAAAACGGCGGGCCATGCGCAGGTAGTCGTACTCGGGAACCCTGATGCGCCGAAGGACATTCGAATAAGCATCGATGGCAAGCCAGTCCGGATACGCAACGAGAACCTCCGGATGAGATTCGAGGAACTCCACCGCGCGACTCACCGCGTTTGGAAGCAGAGGGTCATCGGAGTTGACGACGGCGACGATCGCTCCCTTGGCCATGGCGAATCCTCGGTTGACGGTCCTCGTCTCCCCCACGTTGGCGTGCGACGTCCAGACAAGCCGATCTCGGTACGACTCGAGCACCTCCTGCGTGCTGTCCTCCGACCCGTCATCCAGCACGATGTACTCCAGGGGCCGATACGTCTGGCTGAGGACGCTCTCGATCGTTTCAGGAAGGTACGTGGCCCGGTTGAACGTCGGCGTGATGATCGAGACAAGGGGAGACGCGCTACTCACGCCGGCCTTCGCGGAAACCGAGCACGAGCTTCAGAACGGCGCGGCTCACGTTCCGCTCCTGATACTCCGGCGGCACGCTCCAGTCCTCGCTCTGATCCAGCACGGTTCGTACACACCGCAAGATGTCTTCTGGATCCACGCCGCTAAGCATGTTGCTGCCGCACTCCAGCGTCTCCGGCCGTTCCGTCACGTCGCGGAGCGTGACGTTCGCCCGCCGGAAGATGCAGCACTCCTCCTGCACCGTGCCGCTGTCGCTCAACACGCAGAAGGCAGTCCGTTCGAGCCGCAGGAAATCGAACAGCCCAAATGGCGGGAGGTAGCGGACCTTGCGGTTCTTCCCGCTCAGTCCCACCGCCTCCATTCGCTGCCGCGTGTGAGGGTGCGTGCTGACGATCACCGGTAGTTTGTACTCCTCCTGCAGCATATCCAGCGCGGTCGCCAGCTTCGCCAACCGTTCCTCTACGTCCACATTCTCCGCCCGGTGCATCGTGACGAGGAAGAAACGGTCCGTCTCGACTTCAAGCTGCTCCAGAACCCGGCTTTCCTTGATTCGATCTTCGTAGTGCTCGATCACTTCGAAGATCGGGTTTCCCGTGACGAAGATCCGTTCTCCGGGGATACCTTCGCGCAGCAGATTCTGCCGACTGCGCTCCGTGTAGGGCATCAAGACATCGCTCGAATGATCGATGATCCTCCGGTTCACCTCTTCCGGCACCCGATCGTCATAGCACCGATTCCCCGCCTCCATGTGGTACACGGGGATACCTAGGCGCTTGGCAACAAATGCCATGAGGCTGCTGTTGGTGTCACCGAGAATCAGGACGCGGTCAGGGCTCTCGTCTCGAAGCATCTTCTCGCCGGCCGACAGTATCCTCCCGACCTGCTCGCCAAACGAGGCCGCCTTGACGCCGAGGTAATGATCCGGTTTGCGAACGCCGAGCTCGTCGAAGAAGACGTCACTCAACTGCTTGTCGTAGTTCTGTCCGGTGTGAACAAGGACGTGATCGCAGGCCGCATCGAGCTTCTCAGTCACACGGCAGAGGCGGATGATCTCAGGACGCGTTCCGAGGACCGTCGCAATCTTCATCTCAGCAGTTCTCCCTCCGGCGCCGTATCGTCGACCGAAAGCAGTCCCCAGCGATCGAGGAACTCCACCGTGCGCTCGGGCGACATCACGTCATCCGCCGAGCTGTACTCACGCCCGATCGTCGGCCCCATGTCCGCGTCTCCCCGTAGCTCGGGGAGGACGGCCTGGATCACGTAGTAGTCCCCGCGAGAGATGGCTCGGTGCGCTTCCTCCTCAGAGATGAGGATCTCGTGTAGCTTCTCGCCGGGCCGTACGCCGGTCACTTCGACTTCGATCGATCGGTCTCCGATCAGCGCCAACGCGACATCCTCGATCCGTGCTGACGAAACACGAGGGATGTACGTTTCCCCGCGATGGGCCTCTCGCAGCGCAGCGAAAACGGTATCCACAGCCTGCTCGAGGCTTAGAAGGAAACGCGTCATGTCGGGCGACGTCAGGGTTACCGGCCCCCCGTTGCGAATCTGGTCGCGAAAGAGGGGGATCACAGATCCCCTTGAGGCAAGAACGTTCCCGTACCGAACGCAGATGAAGCGGGTCTGAGGGCAATCGAGGTTCGCGCGCAGGAAGACCCGCTCCTGAATCGCTTTCGTCATTCCCATCACGTTGACCGGCTTGCATGCCTTGTCCGTCGAGATCCCGATCACCGTGTCGACCGGGAGGTCATGCTCACGGATGGCGCGCACGATGTTCTCCGGCCCCGCGATGTTCGTTCTCACCGCCTCGGACGGGAAATACTCGCACGCCGGAACCTGTTTCAACGCTGCAGCATTGAACACAACGTCCACGTCTCGCAGAACGGCAGCGACACTGCCGTAGTCGCGTACGTCCCCAATCCGGAACTCGAGAAGCTGTTCGAAGTTGTGGTAGATAACTTCGTCCGTGACGGCTCGCTTGTTCATGTACTCCACGCGCATCTGGTGCTGCTTCGCCTCGTCGCGGGAGAACACGATGATCTTCCGGGGTAGCCCCATCTCTCCGGAGAGAAGCCGTCTGGTGAGGACCTTCCCCAATGAACCGGTACCGCCGGTAACCACCACACGCTTACCTGTGAGCATGGAGCCTCCTGATGTCGTCGTAGGGGGTCTGGTCCTGCTGCATCTCCCGAATCATCTGGTCCCAAGAGGGCGGCGCAAACCCCGTCTCGGTCCGAAACCGTCGTCCATCGAGGCTTCGGTCGCAGACGAACTCATCGTCTGGGTTGATCTCGATATCCAGCTGATAGACGTCCCTGATCAGGGTGAGAAGGTCGAACTTGCTAATCGGGTCGGCAGCCACGTGCCAAAGCCCTTCCAGCCCGGGGTGTTCAGAGATGATGCCACCGATGATTCCAGCAAGCGCCTGGGTCGTGAAGCCGCTGAAGACCGACTTCCGATAGCCGTGAATGCTCCCTTCGTTCTGCCCCAAGAACCACTCGAACAGCCCATTCGAGGTACTGAGCTCTCTTCCGATGATCGATGTCCTGAGGGTCACGCAGTGCTCGCCGTGCAGTTCGCCAAGGAGCTTGGTTCGCCCATAGAGATCATTCGCGTCCGCTGGGTCATCCTCGCTGTACCCGCCCCGCTCCCCCGAGAAGACACAGTCCGTGCTGATCTGAATGAGCCGAACTCCCGCCGGTGCGCACAGCTTCGCAAGCCGGTGCGGAAACAGCGCATTGACCGAGATGGCGGAGACCGGATCTCGCGAAGCTTCCAGTTGCTTCACAATCCCGATGCAGTTCACGGCCACTTCAGGACGGACCTCGCGTATCGCGCGAGCCACGCTGTCGAGGTCCCCAGCGGATACCGCGAAGACCGCCCGCGCGCCGTCAGGAATCGGCAATCCATACGAGGCCTCACTGTCGCTGCGCAAGGTCGCGAACACCTCGAAGTCGGATGCAAGAATCTGTGCCAGCTTGTGCCCCAGCATTCCCGATCCGCCGAAGACCAACACTCTCACCGGAGAAGCTCCTCTCAGAATCGCCCTGCACCGCTGTCCGTGCCGCACAGGCTGTTCTCTTCTCGCCATTGTCTTGACTTGCTCGCCATCGATCAACTGCACGCGTGTGGGCGTTCACGGCAACTCAAGCCATGGAGAGCCGAGCTCGAAGCGACGTCACAGGAACAGGTGATCCAGTGAGACATCGATCCGCACGCTACGGATCGCCAGCCCCTCCCTCGCGGGCCCTGTTCCGCAGCACGGGCCACCGTTGGATCCCGAGGCACAGCGAGCCGATGCCGCTCGAGACAAGAAAAGTCATCGCGTGCAGGGCTAGGACGAACGCCAGCGCGCTCTCCCCTTGCAGCCCCAGGGCCGCAAGCGCCGCCATCCCAAAGAACTCAAACGTGCCAACGTATCCTGGAGCCGCAGGAAGAGCGGTGCCGATTCCGATGGCCAACAACACGAGCAGGGCGCCGCTCCACGGGAGCGGCAGGGCAAATGCCTGTCCCACAAGCCACACCCCGGTGATCTCTACCGACCAGATCATGGCAGCGACAACAAGGAACTTCAGCAACCTTCGAGAGCTCCGAAGGCCCGAAACACCCATAATGAACCCTTCGCTGATCCCTTCCAGCTTCGCGCGGAACCTCTCCGGGAGAAATCGTAGTCGGCGTACGACCGCTGCCACACGCGTCGCACCCACTACATTGAGCGCGATAAGCGCAACGATGAGTCCCCCACAAGCGATGCTAGCAGCGACGCTGACGACAGCCAGCCTCTCCGGAAGTGGATGGGACACCATGACGACCAGCAAGAGCACTAGTGCTATCCCTAGATCAATAACCCGCTCAACAACGATCGTTCCGAGGACTACGCTCTTGCTTGTTCCTTCACGCTCACCGAGCAGGTACGCGCGGATGAGATCGCCTGCCCGTGCCGGCAATACGTTATTCATCAGATGGCTGACCATCAGTGCCCCGAAGAGGCTTCGAAACTGCATCTTCCCCTTATCGGAGAAGAGGACGCCCCAGCGAAACGCACGCAACACACTGCTCGCCACAAGCACCGCGACAATCGCTGGCAAGAAAGAGAGTTGCGAAGACGAGAGAGCTCGCCCCACTTCGGCCAGGTCAAAGGCACGCAGCACCAAGACCAGCAGGACCAGGCCGAGCAGGACGCCCAGCCAACGGCCAATCTGCAGGCGCCGCTTCACAAAGCGATCTGTCACCGACATGCGCCTTCCCGCAAAACCTCCCTGTAGACAGCAAGCGTTCTGGAGCAAACGCTGTCCCAGGAGAAGTGTTCTTGAATCGTCTGCCTCGCCCGTCCACCAATGACCCTGCATCCCGCACCATCGCCTAGTAGCCCGATGACCGTTTGTGCCAGTTGGCCAGGGTTGCCAGGCTCAACGAGAACAATGTTCTCGCCGTTTTTTAGCACACCTGGGCCGAAGCCATTCTCATTGGCAGCGCTCAGAACGACCTTGCCTGCTCCCATAGCCTCCAACGAGGCGATTCCCAAGGATGTATTCCTCGCTGCATCCTGGTTCAGCCAATGCGCCTCAAGATCGGCCAGTGCAAGAAACGCAGGCACCTCCGAGTGCGGCACATGACCTGCAAATATGACAGATTCACGCACTCCCAGATTGCGGGCCAGTGCCGCAGGTGAATCGTCTGCCACAGTTCCCACTATGAGCAGCACCGTCTCTGGAAACACCCCAAGAACGTCAGGAAGCGCCTGAATGAGGTCCTTCCGGTTCCGAAGCGCGTGGACGTGCCCGAGAGAGAGAATGACTCGTTTCCCGTCCAGTCCATGCTTTGCCCTGAGCCCATCTAGCACCATGTCGGTAGGTGCTTCCGGCAAGCTAATACCATACGGAACTAGAGCTCCATCAGGTCTGCCAAACGCGTTGCGCACATAATCTTTGGCATTGCAGTCCGGACAGATTACGGCGTCGGCTTGATCAATGACGAATCTCTTGAGGAACACCCGATCGGCCGGGTACAGGAGAAGGTTGTAGAGACCCCGCGCATGCTTGATGACGGTGTGAATCGTAATGACCAGAGGCCTCTTCGTTCGCCTATGCATCAGGACTGCGCTAAGCGCCAGGTCGAACATATGATTGTGTACATGAAGTACATCGGGATTGTGTCGATCCATTATTGCCCTGATGCGTCGCAGGTTTCTTGGAGTGAAGGTGTAAGTCAACCAGGGGAAATTCAAAGAGATCGACATCTTCGGCAGGCGGATGGCTGGTAGACGATACACGTGCACGCCATCTACCTTTTCGTACTCTTTGCTGTCTCCGACAACCTTTGCCGTTATGACGACCATCTCGCACTTGCGCTGCGCTAACTCACGCGCGAGGGAAGATGACTGTATCGACGATCCACTGACAATCGGTGGATACAGATTGCTGAACATGCATACACTGATAGGAGCGCTGTTCATCCTGACCTCCACAACGTCAGCACTCGCTGACTGGGCAGCGAAGTTTCATGAGTACCATTTGTGAAATACAGCAGATGAACACAAGAGCTTGAAACCCAGTCTATTGTGCAGGTTGAAGGATTGGGTGTTGCGAATCGTAAGACCCGAATCCACTATCTCCGCTTGGTCACGTGTAAACTGCATAGCTCCCTGGAAGAGCTGAATACCATAGCCTTTCCCTCGATCAGCTTGTGCCAGAGCAGCCAGCCGCCACTTGACAAACCGCAGGCCGAAGTAGGCTGTCAGATCTTCCAGACAGTAGATTAAGAAGCCTCGCACCTTGCTCCCCGCTTCCAGGACTATCGTAGTCCATACGGAGCTTTCCAGACTACTCCGCACCCACTCCTGATACATGGCGTCCGCTTTTTTTACCGGAAACCTCTTGTCCGCATAGAATCGGTGAGTAAGGAAAGCCCCCCTGACCATACTGGCCAGCGCGTCTGCTTCGTCCGGCTGCGCCGCTCTCATGTGATACCCAGTAGATGGGCGTGCCTCGATTCGTCTCAGATCGTAGGTATTCGTGACTGCTGTTTCAATGTATCGGAAGCCATAATCCTCTAAAGTATGTATCGCTGCGAGATCGAAAATATCGGCCCTGGCTAGGACGAAAGCAATCTGCTCGCCTCTACACCATCGATCAGCTGCCCCCACCAACGCCTTCACGACAGAGTCCTTAGAAACCTCTCTCGAGCCACAGGCATAGAGGTGATCTATGGCGGCACACTTAATCCCCCAGAAAGCCGTGTCCCATGCGGACTCTTGCAGACCTAGAACCCCAAGAATACGTCCTTTCTCGGTGGCTACCCAGCAAGACGCTTCATTCTGCTGGAGGTAGACAAACAGACGATCTCGCTTCAAGCGGCGTGACGACTGTGCGTCAAGCGACCAGTCACTGCAATAGCGCCCATACGTATACCCAGCAAAGAGCGGCGATAAGTCCTCCTGCCTCTGTCCAGAGTAACGAGTCACTTCCATGGCGCATCGATCCGAATCCGCTCTTCATCTCCAGGTACGGGATCGCCTCCAAGAGCTCCAGACTTGCCGTCGAAGCTTCCGATGCCAAAGCCCAATTCCCTCTTGACCACATGGGCGGAGGAGCTTCTCCGCAATCGGCTAGGGTCTACATGCGAAGGCGGAAAGCGCATCAACAACCTCTTCCTGTTGAGAGGGCAACAGACTCTCATACGACGGCAGGGTCAATGAGCGAGCAAAGACCTGGTCCGCTACTGGAAAGTCGCCTGAGGTGTAGCCGTAGCGACTGCGGAAGTAGGTCGTCATCGGCATGTTCCAGGTCCCAATGGCTGTTTCGATGCCTTGCTCCTTCAAACGGATGATCACCTCGGTCCGATAGGCAGAAGCCTCCTCAGGCAGCAGCACTACATACGATTGATGGACCGGGTGGCTGCCCGGGGCCACCACTGGGGCCTGCAGCGACATGTCCTGCAGCAGCTCATCGTAACGGGCAGCCAGGCGGCGACGGGCGGCGATGATGTAATCCAGCTTGGCCATCTGCGTCAGACCCAGGGCCGCCTGAAACTCGGTCATTCGGTAATTCAGTCCCGGCAGGATGAAGTCGGGGGCCGCCGCGTCAGGATCCTGACCATGATTCCGCAACGCGCGGAGAAGTCGGGCGAGCCCCGCATCGTCCGTGACCACCATTCCGCCTTCCCCCGTGGTGATCGCCTTCCTCGGATGGAAACTGAAGCAACCCAGGACTCCCAAAGTACCTGCCTGGCGCTCATCCAACGTCGCGCCGAGGGCACAGGCCGCGTCTTCCACAACCGGGATCTCATGCCGGGATGCAATCTCGAGAATCGCGGGCATGTCCGCAAGCTGCCCGAAGGTGTGAACCGGCAAAACGGCCTTGACGCAGCCCGCCGTCTCCTTCTTCTTCATCAGTTGCGCCAGCACCCGCTCAAGACACTCGGGATCGAGGTTGAACGTGTCCCCATCGATGTCCACGAAGACGGGGCGAGCGCCACACAGCTCGATGACATTCGCTGTGGCCACGAACGAATAGGCGGTCACGACCACCAAATCACCCGACTGAACGCCAAGCGAGAGGAGCGCAAGATGCAGAGCGGCCGTCCCACTGCTGACGGCGATCGCATGCTCCACCCCAACGTACTGCGCGACGGACTCTTCGAACGCCGCGACATGGGCTCCCTGAACCAGGAAGCCGGATGCCAACACCTCTCGGACGGCCTCGAGGTCCTCCTCGCCGATCGCCGGCCTAGCCAGCCGTATCAATGCTCCGACCTCTCGCGGTAGAAGCTCGCCGTGCGGCGAATCCCTTCTTCGAGATCCACTTTGGCCTCAAAGCCGAGGACCGATCGTGCTTTGGCCACAGAAGGGATTCGTAGCTCCACGTCGCTGTACTCTTTCCGGATGAACACGAGCTCCGATTCAGATCGGAGTACGCGAACGATCGTGTTGGCCAAGCCATAGATCGTGACGATCGCTCTCTGATTTCCGATGTTGAACGATTCCCCGACGGCCTTCGGGTGAACCATCGCGAGCAGAGCCCCGTCGATCATGTCATCCACGTAGCACCAGGCCCGGATCTGAGTGCCGTCACCGTGGATCTCGAGAGGCTCGTCGCGGATGGCTCTCATGACAAACGTCCGGAGGGCGCCGTCGCCGACTTGCCCCGGACCGTAGACGTTGAACGGCCGAAGAACGGTCGTGGGAAGCCCCGTTTCTTGGTGGTAGGCGATCGCCAGATGCTCCTCCGCAAGCTTGCTGACGGCATAGGTCCAACGCGCTTCGCCGACCTCCCCCATCACGGCTTTGTCCGACTCACTGGAGTGAAAGGCCTGCTGGCCGAACACCTCGCTCGTGGAGAAGCAGACGACGCGGTCGCAGGCCGAAAGGCGTGCAGCCGCCTCAAGAACATTGGCCGATCCGATCATGTTCACGCGCATCGTCGTCACCGGGCTCTTGATCACCGTGTCAATCCCCGCAATCGCCGCACAGTGAACGACGACGTCGGCTCCTTCGACAGCTCGGCATACCGTCTCCAGATCCAGAACGTCCCCTTCGATCAGCTGAAGGTTCACGTGGTTCTCAAAAGGGCTGCCTCTGAGCGCATTCCGGGAGAGGTTGTCGAGGACGACGACACGGTTCGCTTCGACCAGCCGCCCGACAAGCGTCGACCCAATGAACCCCGCCCCGCCCGTAATCACTACCCTCTTACCCTCGATCATCCTAGCCCCCGTCTGTCGCCCTTTGGCCAGTGCGATGCTCCGTCACAGTCTACCATTTTCCCTCTACTGCTCCACAACATCCCAGGCGGGCGGATGTTCCTGACGACAGCAGGTGGATGGTCGCCTGTCCGGATCGGTCGATTCCAGTCGAAACACGGTGAACATATCCTTCGTGTACTGCTCCTCCTCGAACAACAGGGTCACCCGCAGCCAGGGTGGTACGTCTGCGAGATCGAGCAGATCGGCTTCGGCTTGGTGCGTCATGCCGTCGATCATCACGTAGGAGAAACCACGATCGAACAGATGCTCCCACCGCGCTCGTGACGTCGGCAGGCTTGCCAACGTACCATCTGTTGCTCCCCGGATGCACTGCAACAGATCGGGTCGCAACCAGTATCGGTAGTAGCCCATCAGGTACACGCGATCCCCCGCCGCGGCATCCTCATTGACACGTTCCGCTGCACGACACCCCGCCTCGTGGGCCGCACAGCCGGACGTCCGACCGGCGATGTGCTGCCAGACCAGCTGGCCTAGGTCCCGCTGATACGCAAATGTGGCCACGACCGATGCAAGACAGGATAGGAGGACAACGGCGCGGATCAACGTCCCCAGTCTCGTCCGGATGGCGAGCGCCCGTTCGGCTCCCAGCGCTGCCACCGGAATCAGCATAAGAAGGACAGCGAGAATGTAACGCGGCGCAAAGACAGAGGGACGCACGACGACCCACGCAATCACGCCGACGATGCCTGATACTGCCACTTGGAACCATGGAGCACGAAGGAGGTTCTTCGCCCGATATGCCAGCAGTGCCAACGGCGCAAATGCCAGAAGAAGCGGAGACATGGTACCGCCCTGCATTGGATACCGGCCGAACGTGAGCGCGAGAGGATAGCTGAGGACGATGCGCCGCGTCACGTCAGGAGAAAACCATGTCTGGTCCAGCCACGACTCGTTTGCGCTCGTGATCAACGGCGCGAGGGGCTCACCGAACAGCAATCCGTTCTTGACCAGTTGCGGAACCCATGGAAGCGCAAACGAGATGCCGAAGGCTCCGATCGTGGACAGTCCCGAGGCGAGCACCTGGGATGGTGTGCGCCCCTTTTGCGAGAGCGCCCACCTCCAAAAAATCAGGAGACAGACCGCCGGCAGCAGGGCCGCCAGATAGGAGAGCTTCGCCACAGCCGCCAGTCCGCAAAACACTCCCGTGAGTGTCAGCGCGGAGAGGGGTCGCGATCTGTCGGTTTGCAGAGCCCAGTAGACGGCCGCCAATCCCATCGCGGCTGCGAACAGGCCTATCGAACCATAGGCGAACTGACTCAGAACGGCGGTGCTTGTGAAAAGGACAAGCAGTGCAATCCACTTGCCCGTGGCACGCAGCCCGATCGTCGTCCCGATCGATATGAGTAGGAGCGCTGCCGCGAGCCCCGTCGGCCAAACGAACAGCTTCGCTCCTTGTGCACTCCCGAGCGCCATCAGCGCCGCGTAGTGCAGCTCCCCCTGCAATCCGATCTGTGTGAACGTTTCATAGCCCGGAAGCGGAACCAGGCGATGCGACGCTGCCATCGCCTTCGGCAAAGCCATGTAGAACGCGACCGAATCGCCTGCCGGAGGCATCAACAGAGCCGCGGCGCCCTCGAGCAAGACGAGCAGCAACAGCCCCACGACCGCCAGCTTGAGCAGAACGGGAATCCTCCGGAGGTTTGAGATGCTTCCTAGAATCTCTCGAGACGCCCCCCTGCTGCGACGAAGCATCAGGCACCCGCCCGCAAGAACACTGGCAGCGAGAATCCCAATCACAGCGCTCAGTGAGAAGGCTCCCGCGAGCCCGAGCCCGAGCCAGACTGCGGCGAGGATTCCCTGCCCGAGAAGAAACGCCGTCGCGGTGAGCGTAAGATCCGTGGCAACTCGCACACGCTGCGATCCGATACCCAGGACCCAGAGCGCGATGGACCCACTAGTCAAACATGCGATGGAATAGGCAAGACACAGCCCGACACCTGCTAGCGCCGACATGGCACAATGGTTTCGTATCCGTCACGTGACATCATTAAAAGAGATACCGTGCGGTGAAGAAACGAAGCAACACCTCCCGTAGCGGGATGAGGAAGCCGAGGAATGGAACCCGGTGTGCGATGCCGAGGAACAGAGGGAACTGCGTTAGCCAGACAAGAGCCATGACGCCGAGCATCCACAAGAGTATCGCGATGTGAAGTGATACTCGAACGACTCCTGGCCGCGTCTTGCGCTCACTCCCCGACAACACACGCCCCTTCCACGGCGCTCGCCTACAGGCGAGCGCCTTCCCGCGTAGCCCGACAATCCATCAGCATCTTACTTGGGGAACACCGTTGTGTCATGGTTCGGGGATTCGCCTCTTGTCAGGCGGTTGCGGAACCGGGCTTCAAACGGGAGTCCACCTTTGTCTACTGCGGATCCAAGATCTGCCACCAGAGAGGCTGTGTTTGGCTGGATCATGGAGCCGAAGAGCGTTGAGCAGACTCTTGTTCCGATGGCCTGCCAGGCGCGCCACCGCCAGCAGAGCCCCATAGCGAGGGTTGTGACAGAGGAGAGCCTGCAGAAGATGCGCGTCCACAACGCGCGGAACCGCGCGGCAAGCAGCCTACGCCGTACTCGCCCACAGTGCACGTGGCATGGAGCGAGTATCGAATCCCGGCTCCGACTCTCATGTACCCCATGACGTCATGTCCCAACCACCGGGTGCCGCGAGTTGATCCACCGTGCAACCCAACGCCGGCAACCGTCACGTCTGTTCTGTTTCTCGTCTCCCTGCGTCGCAGAGGAGAATGGCACGTCCTGCTCGATGAGATCTCACCTCGCGGTATGAGGGGAAGTACTGACCAACAAGATCGACCTGTTCTTTCTTGACCTCAAGGATCGCATGGCTGGCATTCATCATCCCCAGGACCCGGCCGGGATCATCGAAGTGGTGAAGCACATTCAGGCACAGAATGATATCGCTCTCCGGGACCTCTTCGCCTGCAACCCACAAACGGAAGCTCACCGCTCCGCCTCTAACGTCGTTGATCAGCCGGGCAGTCTCGAGTACGGCGCAGCTCTGATCGAGGCCGATAACTCGGCTCCCCGCATCTTCCGCCTTGAAGGAGAAGTACCCGTGATTGCATCCCAGGTCGACAACCCTTTTCCCTCTCCAATCCACGAGCCTCGCAATCCGCTTCCAGGTCTTGGGGGATCCAGAGTAGCCGGTGAAGTTCAGAACCTCGATGTCCTGATACTTCCAGTCGTAGCCTTCGCTCGGTTTGTCCAGGTGGTGTTCGAGCTTCAGGCGCGGGAAGCCGACCCTCTCCAGCATCGTCTCCTCGGGCGTGTACTCGCAGGCGCAGGAGTCATAGTAGAGCACGTCTTGAAACCCTCGCGTTGCGGGCACGTTGAGCACATAGAAACTCCGGTATGCGCGGAGATGTTGTTCGTGAGTGTTCGTCGCGAGAATCTGGCCGGCATGAGCAACAATGTACGCCGCTCGCACAATCTGCCGCCACAAACCCTTCCGACTTCCTAGCACTTGCCGAATCCGCTCACTATTTCGAGACCGATAGAGGATGCCCGCTCTCGCCCTTAGAAGGGAGAAACCTCGCAATGCGTCACGGCGTCCGTGTATCTTGGCATTCACTCTCTTAAGCCACTCATTCCCGTTCGGGCAGTAGACCCAAATCACGCGAACGTTCTTGTGGCTCGCCTCGTATTCCGAGAAGTCCTTCCACGTATAGTTCTCGTCAACCGGAATGGCGTCCATGACGAAGGTATCGGGCAGACTGCCCAAGATCCGTCGGCTCTGGTTGTCCTTGGACGAGTAGGTGAACAGAGAGTCGAAATCTAAGTACGGCAGGCCTTGTTCCACCGCATACTTGCCAGCGAGCATGGTCTTCCCACTGCCGTAGACGCCTGTGGTGAAGACCCTCCGCCCCGTCGGAAGTTCCTTCCAGCGCGCTTCGCCGGATTCACGCAAGATGCTCCAGTACATGGCCGCGACCTGGGGCTGGATGCGCCGTCGATCCAGTCTGTTCTCGCAGGTTCGCCAATTCAACTCGGCCGCGCGATCGACGAGTCCGTCATCGTCAAGGGCTCGCTCGATAGCAGCCGCCACGATCTGCGGATCTTCCGGGGGCACGACGAAGCCTGTCTTCTCGTCTTCAATCCACTCCTCCGCACAGGCCGTACAGGATTGAACAGGAAACGCCCCCATCAGGATCGCCTCAAGCAGCGAAGTGCTGATCGCATCGCCAATGCTCAATCCGATCGAAATCCTCGCCGAGCCGTGTAGTCGCAGGATCTCCTCGTGGGACGTCCGAGGGACGATCTCCACGGGAATTCCCGTCCGCGCAGAGAACAGACGGGCGGCCAACTCCACCTCGGGAGAGGTCAAGTACATCGCGATGCGGTATCCCTCCAACTTGGATGCGCAGAGCTCCAACGCCCGCAGTCCGACCAGCGCACGTCCCGCCCATCCCTGGTACCCCTTGAGCACGATCGTCCTCCGCACCGAGGTCGGCACCGGAGACCGGAGGCTTCGTGCTTTCTCAAGGTTGTACCCGCCTCCGTTCGGTAGAACGGGGAGGACCGTCCCCCTCAATCCCATCTCGCGAGCAAGATTCACATCGCGTTCGCATTCGCACGAGTAGTAGTCGCACGTTTCGAGGATCTCTCGAATGCGTGGAGCATGCTCCGGCAGTTGCCCGAAGAGTGAGATGTCACTGCCCCAGTTTGTCGCGACCCAAGTAGGGAAGCGCCCATGTAGGCGCTCTCGCGCCTTCAGGGTTAGGTACCCGGCGTGCTGGAACTCGAGGGAATGGACGAGGTCGGGCTTGAGGCGGCGGATCGCACGCGCAAGCCACAGAGAACGATCGAACACGGCAGGAAGCGAAGACACACCCAATCTCTCCTTCAACCGAGCCTGTTGCGCCAGCGCCACGGAAAGCCCGACGGCTCGCAAGCCCAGACCTGTGAAGTGGGTGGTCGCATGCGTCATCAGCGGATGCGGACCGGCAGTCTGACACGGGAACACGTGGACATCGAAGTCCAGGCCCGAGAGTTGACCGATCCACCGTGCCGCATGGATACTGTTGACCATCGCAACAAAAAGGACTCGAGGCATCACGACTTCCTTTCGACACCGCCTGTCATCCATGCGGTGGCCAACATGCTCGAACGGTAGCTCCTGGGATGGATCTCCCTCATCGTCTCCGATACCTGACCAAGCCGGTGGACCGTCTCCTGAGGCCCTCGCCTCGCGCTTCGATCGAGTATCCATGGGCCGTCAGGCCAGAGCAAGTTCAGATCCGCCGCCCACGCACCCCCAGAAGAGCGCCTCGGAAGACCCTCTGCGCCTTGGCCAGATCGAAGTCCGCTACCGCACGTTCGCTGGCTGACTGTGTGATTCGCTCCCTGTACTCCCCGTCATCAACAAGCTTCCCAATCTTCGCCGACAGGTCATCTACACTGCGGCAATCGACAACCGCTCCGCAGCCGTGCTCGCGGAAGTAGTGAGCGACGAAGGACTCGGGGGGGGCATAAACGAGAGTCGGCCGTCCGGAGGCAAGGTACTCAGCCATTTTCCCCGGGGCCGACGTTTCGATCAATCCCTTTTCATAGGGGGAATCGAAGGCAAGCGGCAAGAAGAGCAGATCGGATCGACGCTGAATCTCTCGGACAGCGTCCCTGGAGACGTGTTCATGGAAATCGACGGGTCCGGAGATCCCATGAGAGGCAAGCTCCTCCGGGTCCTGGGATGTATAGACGTGAAGCCGTATGTGCGATCTTCCCAGTTTCCGCAGAGCCCCAATCAGATCGACAAACGCGTTCAACTGAGCCCCGTAGATCGAGCCCGTGTAGACGATCTTGATCTCCGATAGGTCCTCCGGCCAGGGTGTGGCTTCCTCCAAAGGTGGAGGAGGCCAATTACACGGATTGCGGACGACCGTCGCTTCGACCCCATATCGTCGGATGTACTCGTCCCGCAGGAACTCATTCGTCACGATGACGCCCTCAACACGCTGCATCAGGTGCGGCATGATCCGTTTCGCCACGCAGCGAGCCCGCGGAGCCACCCACTGCCTCTCATAGTCGTCAAACATGTGGATATAGAAAGGAACGCCGCTCCACCGAGCTGCCAGGTATCCGGCGGGGAGGTCAATCAGGTCTCCGGTGCAAGCCACGATCGCTTGACACGACTCTCGGTGCAAGATGCAGGTGATCGCGGCAGCGCGGTGCACAGTGCGCAGCAGCAGATTCGCGCTCGAGGCCAGCCTCCGAAGGCGCGCGACTCGGGGGACGGGAAGCGAACAGCCCGTGGGGACACGATACGCATGCCCCGGCAATGCTGCCCCATCCTGTGAGTCAGGCGGAGCGGGTTCAGCCGAGATCAGACAGTACTCATCGGGATCCCATACCCTCAATAGCCGCTCCAGGACAGCGGCTTGACCAGATGGGGCTGGCGGGAGGATGTGGGACAGAATCGCAACTCTGCCTCCCCGGCGGGAGACTGGGCGACCAAGTCGATGCTGAGAAGGGCCGTTCCTGCGCGTTTTTTTCGCTCCCACTCCTCCTCCCTAGCCTCTTGCTCCTAGCTTCCCGCACCCTACCGAGAGAGGTCCCGGTAGTACGCTCGGACACGCTCACGGATCGCAGCTCGATCCGCCAGCTTCCTGACAAGCACACCATTACGAGTCGCCGCATCGTCCACGAGCGAATCGTCGGCCATGGCTCGGACAAGCGCTTCCGCGATCTCCTCTGGATACAGGTTGCGAGCGAACAACACGTTCTCCTCATGACGAACGACAGCGGCAATCGTGTCGAGGGGCGAGAGAATCGGCAGAGCCCCTGCCGCCATCGCTTCGAACATCGTGTTCGGCGTCCCGTCCACCAGAGACGGAGCGAGCATCACCCGCGCCGAAGCCATGAGCTTCAGTACCTGGTCTCGCGGCAACCTGTCCGCAATGTGGCAGTGCCCCCGGGTCTCCTCCGGCAGATTCCAGTACCACATTCGCGCCCCGGGGTTCATCGCCAACATCCAGATCTCGGCCGGCTGGATCCTGTCCCACGCCAGTCTGATCGCCTCGAACACGGGCAGGGCGAGGGACCAAGGGCTGTCATACGCCTTGGGCCAAAGGATCACTCGCCGCTGCGAAGGCGATCCCTGCCAGGAGAGCGCGAGCGCATCGACATCGATACCCCCCGTCCCCGGCACGGGGACGATAGGAGCAAACTGCTCCTCCAGCACACCCATTTGTCGGGCGTATTCGAGGTTCATCAGGTTGTCGCTCAGCAGCTGATCGCACTGTCGAAGGGCAGAGCTGATCTCTGGGGCCATCGCGGGATCAAAACGGCTCAAGGCAAGATCCGACCCGCCCCGAAGCTGAAGAACCCACCGCCCAATCCCTTCCAGATGGAACTCGCTTCGAACCTTCCGGTAGAAGAGGCCTGCCGGGTCGAGCCCCAGCGTGTGAATCACGTCGGGTCTCCAGTCCTCCACGATCCGAGCCAGCCACTCTTCAGGGGAGTCCGCTCGAGCCGGCCGGAAGCCACCGACCAGGGGAGGGATCATATCAAGGAACCGATCCATCGTGAGCGTGGCCTTGCGCACTGCGCGTTGCACGAGGTAACGAAAGCCTCGCTGCCTTGCCCGCGCTTCCTCTGGAGTCCAGTAGAGCGCCTCACGAAACTCAGGGTCGAGGCCCTCCGGAAGATGAGGAGTCGTGACGTAGGTCCTCACGTTCCAGTTCTGTGGCGGACACCCCTCGGGCAAGGCGAAGAGCCGGACATCGAAGTCCGCGCCTTGCAGCAGATCCATCCAGGAGTGCGTATGGGTGCTTTGCGACAGCCCCACGAAGAGAATCCTCGGCCCGCCGGAGGAAGCATCGCGCGAGAACGACGCCGCAGATCGAGCGTTGCCCTTACGCCTCACTGTGCACCTCTCGCCAATCCGACCCTCCGTTTTCGGAACTCCCCACGTTCCAGGGGTGGTCCAGAACCTCCTGTCCCCATAACTCCAGCATCATGAGGAGCCACGGTTGAGACCAATTGAGCTGGCCAGCCAGAAAGCGGTCCCTTGTTCGGCCGACTTCTCCCACGTCCAACCAGCCCCGCCTGTGGATTCGACGATCATCAAGTGTATCGAGAAGAATCTCTCTGAGGGGACCGGCAAGCCACCCGCCAAAGGGCATGCCGAAACCACGTTTCGGTTGCAGGTCGAAGTCGCGTGGAAGGAGATCCCGCCCTGCGTCGATCAGGACTCGCTTTGCACCAAGCTCGCGGTAGGTCTTGCCGGCGGGAGACGGCAGCCTCGCTGAATCGGCAAGCTTCGCTCCGTCTGGCAGCGAAAGCGCAGTGTCGACAACCACTCGATCAAGGAAGGGAACGCGGACCTCCAAGGAGTGAGCCATGGATACGGCATCGATGTCTCGGAGGAGCTGATTGCTCGTGTATCCTCGCAGACAGAGACCTGTGACTCGCTCAATCGCCGAAGCCCTGCGAAGTTCATCGATTGGAGCTAGATCCCAGTATGGGGATTGCTGAACACCGGCAAGCCGACGGACCTCGGGAGAGAGAAGCCGCGCTGAAACTTCGGGAGCGAAGATCCGATACTCTGTCGCGTACCTTGTCAGGAAGTCTCTGCCTTTCCGAAGCAGCCGCAGCTTCGCGCCGTCGGGCGTACGTAGGACAGGATCGAAGACTCGTTGCCGGCCAATTGCCGAAAGAACGCGTTTTGCCAGAGCCCTCCACGGCTGTTTGTGGTTCCGATGCTCAAAAAGTGCCATGTTCGCGAACCACGGGTATCCGGCGAAGATCTCATCTCCTCCTGTGCCCGACACCGCGACGGTGACTGCCTGTCGCGCTGCGAGTGAAATGACGTAGCTGTTTGCACCGTCCACACAGGGCTGATCAAGGCTCTGTGCGATGTGCCTGATGCGATCTCTTACCTGCCCGCCGGTGACGACGACATGCGTGTGGTCCGTGCCGAGGAATGAAGCGGTCCGTGCCGCCTCCTCGCTCTCATCGATTTGGGAACCTTCGCCCTCGAAACCTACCGAGAATGTCTTCACTCCGGCACCCAAGTCCCGAGCCATCAGCGCAACGGCAATCGATGAATCGACCCCCCCGCTCAAGAATGCCCCAACCGGCACATCACTGACGAGGTGCAGCCGCAAGGACTCCTCCAACGCGCAACGGACTTCGTCCACCATCTCCTCGTAGGGACGATGACGAAGTCCTCGGACGCGGTCCACAGACAGGGTCCAATAGCGGTCAATGCGTGTGCGACCGCGTTCAACGATCATGCGATGCGCCGGCAGAAGCATCTTCACCCCTGCGAGCATCGTTCTCGGCTGGTAGACAGAGCCCAGGGTCAGTAGCTGCCGCAAGGACACGGGATCGATCTCCCTTTGCACAAGGCCGCTTGCGAGCAGTGCCTTCAGCTCCGAGGCGAAGACGAGGGTCGATCCAACCTGGGTGTAGAGCAGCGGCTTGATGCCCAGATGATCGCGGGCGAGAAGGAGCCGCTCCCGGCCTGAGCCACGACGCCGATCGTAAATGGCGAGGGCGAACATCCCTCGAAGCCGAAGGAGGAAGTCGTCGCCGTAGTGCTCGTACATCCGGAGGACGACTTCCGTGTCAGAGGACGAGGCGAATCGAAGCCCCCTGGCTTCGAGCAGCTCCCTCTCTTCGCGGAAGTTGTAGATCTCACCGTTGTAGACGATCCAGACCGTTTCGTCTGGATTACTCATGGGCTGGTGCCCGCACGGCGAGAGATCCAGGATCTTGAGGCGTGTGGCCCCTAGGGCAACCCCCGGCTCCTGGTGTGCACCACGGTCGTCCGGCCCGCGATGATGCATCGCCGCCACCATGGCCTCAAGTGAACCACGCTCCAGGTTTCCCCACGCTCCACAGATGCCGCACATGTCACCCCTTGTTCCTCCCTGCCCTTGCAGAGGTCATGAGTACATAGATAGATTGACCGCGAAGAAGAGGGAAGTACTCCGCCCCCGTCTTGGACATCAGCTCGAAGAAACGGCGAAGCCCGCGTTCGGCAAGCGCTCGTCCAGCACGATGAATGTGGGTTCTCCCCTGACACTTCTGTCGGATCCAATAGCTAGAGTAGTAGTAGTGGCTTCTCAGGAGAAGCGGTTCATACGCCACTCGCTTGATTTCCATACCAAGCCGATCTGCGAGTATGCGCAATGTCGGAAGACGCCATCGAGTGGCGTGGTGAGGCGGCATGTTCATGATGCAGGGATCTATGTACTTGACGGGGCCGTCTTGATTCGGGACCGATAGTCCGATCTTCCCGCCCGGTCGAATCCACGAGCAAAGCTCTCGCATGAAGGCCATCGGGTCCTCGACGTGCTCAAGAACATGAAACGAGAATGCCGCTGCAAGATGCCCCCTCAGACGCTCAGGGATGTCGGCTGCGCCAAAGGCTGAGAACCCTTGGGATTGAGCTACTCGCCGAGCGTCCTCATTGAGTTCTGTGCCATACACTTGCGGAACCTTCTGACTGGCCAGTCGCAAGAAACTGCCCGGCCCACACCCTATCTCTATCAGCGAATCACAGGCTTTGCAGTCCCGTAGTGCTACGGTGAAGTCCCACTTGCTGTCAGAGTAGTATTCCATGTTCGCCCCGAGCTCCTCATAGAACGCCCTTGTTCCGATGATTCTCGGCAAGTAGATGCCCAGCAGGCACCCCGGGCAAACGTGCAGTCGCGTGGAGCTACTCTGTTCGCGATGTTGAACGGCAACGCCGTCCGAGAAGCGGTGCATGGGCTCCCAAAGAGAGAAGAGCTCCTCTACGGAATACGACCGCCCGACGGGTGCCAGTGCACTCCCACAGACTGGGCAGGACGTGTCGGTTGCGGTCTCATCCCCGTTCATCGTTCTCTCCTTGGATCAGGCATCATCGCCGCCGAAGCTGATCGACAAACCATGGGCAAAGACACACACCCGATGGCGGGGGCAGCGCCTGCGCGCATCAACCCACATCTCTCCCAGACAGGAGCATCACCGGAGAGCATCGTCAAGTCTACCAGCCACCCGCACGGCATCAGTGCACACTCCGCTCTTCATGGGACATGACCGTGAACGCTTCTCCGTGGAAGCCGAACGAGAACAAGTTCCTTAGCTTCAGTTCGGGATTTGCAGTCAACCACTCGCGACACGCGCGTTGCTGTCCGCGATCCGGGAGGTTCCGGAAGCAATGCCAATCGTCGAACAGGACGACGGAGCCTTCAGTTAGTCGTCGCGTTATGAATCGGAGAACCGGAACGGTAGATTCATACAGGTCACAGTCAATCCAAGCAGCGGCAATCAGATCTATGTCACGCGATCTCGCGTTTTCCTCAGTTAGCGTCTTGTCGAACCAACCTTCCACAACTACGACCCGGTCCATGTCAACCCCCTTGTCTCCAAGATGGGCAACGAATTCTGTCCGAGGGCACGCAAACTGTCCCCCGAAGAACCCGCTGGAATAGGCGCTCAACGTGTCAATGCCAGCGGGTTCAGGCAGTCCTTCGAAGGAGTCGAAAGCCACGAATCTCATTTCAGGGAAGCTGGGCGCAAGCTTCCTGCAGGCGTAAGCGAAAGTCGTCCCCGTATACACACCGAACTCCAAATAGTCACCCGGCACCTGCGCCCCAACAAGGTAGTCAACTAGATTGTCTATCGCATCCCACCGATTGCGATGATAGTCCATGAGGCGGCTCTCAAGGTCTTCGATCCTCTTCTGAAGATCAGAGAGCCCGGTTGGTCGAAGTCTTCGGATCGCCCCGGATGCCACATGACGTACCCAGTGGGACAGCGCGCCCCGACATGGCCCCCGCGGCTTCTCCATCACCCGCTCCCTACTGGCTCTGTGTTCGGCTTCATCATGCTGTCTCTCCATCAGAATCCATGCTGTACGTAAACCCGCACTGATACACGCCTGGGAAGACCTCCGAGTGCCGTACGTCCGACAGATCCGGCGAAACGGCGAAGCGCGCGGCCGTCGTGATCCCGTCGATGGCTTCTACCGAACCCCTGCCCATCCAAAGGCCAATGGTGTACGTGCCAGGTTTCAGGAGGACGTGCTGAAGCTTGAATTCTACGATCGCAGTCTGTGTTTCCTCCAACGCGAGGAAACAACCCTTCAAGGCGGAGTTTACATCGATCACTCTGTATCCTGTCGAATCGTACACCGTCACGGCCACATTTACGTCTTCTACTTTCGCACGCGCACGAATCGTGAGTTTCACCTCGAGATCTTGCCCGACCACAAGAGCGTCACCGCGTCTCTCGTTTTCATCACGCGGAGCAACAAGAATCGACGTGAAGGCTGCCCTTCCTGTGCCGAATCGTTCGACGTCTGCGAGGTCAGAGAAGCTCTTGACGGCCTGATCTCCCCTCGCAAGATAGTGCGCCACCACATCCCGTGTTGAGCCTTGACGTGAAAGGGCGCCGCTCTCAAGGAGCAGGCACTGGTTGGTGAGCGTGACGATGGCTCCCATGTTGTGGCTCACAAACAGCACGGTGCGCCCCTTCTTCGCTTCCTCGCCCATCTTCCCCGAGCACTTCTTCTGGAAGGCTGCATCTCCCACGGCCAGTACTTCGTCAACCAGGAGAACTTCGGGCTCCAGATGCGCTGCGACGGCGAATCCCAATCGCACGGCCATCCCACTGGAGTAGCGTTTCACGGGTGTGTCGATGAACTGCTCGACACCCGAGAACTCGACGATCTCATCGAACTTCCGGGCGATCTCCGCCCTTCGCATGCCGAGGATGTTGCCGCTGAGGTAAACGTTCTCTCGCCCTGTGAGCTCCGGGTGGAAGCCTGTCCCCACCTCGAGCAGTGAGCCCACGCGCCCACGAATCTCTGCCCGCCCAGACGTCGGCTGGGTGATCCTCGACAGAATCTTCAGCAGTGTGCTCTTGCCCGAGCCGTTGCTCCCAATGATGCCGAGGATCCCTCCCCGCTCAAGTTCGAAAGAGATGTCCTTCAAAGCCCAGATGTGATCCCTGTGGCCCATCTTCCCGCGGATACGCCGCCTTGTCCTGCGCCCATGGAGCCGATCCGCGAAGGACTCGCGCAACATCCCGTACCCAGTTCTCTGCCCAATTCGATACTGCTTGCTCAGGTTCTCGACTCGGATCGCCACGTCTCCCATGTCTACACCACGTCCGCAAATGACTTCTCAACACGATTGAAGAAAAGAAGTCCCGTCAGGAGAACCAACCCCACGATCCCCATCGAGATCGCCAGTAGCCACGGCTCCGCCACCGTGGCCGGAGATTGTCCGAGAAGAGCCCAACGCATTCCTTCGACCACGAGCGTCATCGGATTGAGCGCTAGCAGGAAGCGGAGGCTTTCCGGGATAAGCGAACTCGGGTAGATGACTGGAGTCATGTACATCCAGATCTGAACCAGAAACGGAACGAGGTGCCCAACGTCCCGATAGCGGACGTTCAGCGAACCCAACCACAGACCGAACCCGAGGGCCGTCACGGCTGCCAGGGCAAGCAACGGCAACGCCATGAGCGCCATCGGCGTCAAGGGAATCCGATACAAGAGCATCACGCCGATGAGTACGACAAAGGAGATCCCAGTGTCGATCAATCCTGACAGAATGGAGCCGATGGGGATCGCCAGGCGAGGCACGTACACCTTCTTGAGTAGGTTCTGGTTCACGACAAGACTACCCGCCACACGAGAGAGTGAGGCCGAGAAGTAGCTCCAAGGAAGAAGGCCTGCGAAGGCAAACACGGGGTACGGAATGTCCCCTGATGGCACATTGAGCAAGCGCCCGAAGAACAGGCTGAACACAACCACCATCGCGATCGGTCGAAGCACCACCCACGCAATGCCGAGCAGTGCCTGCTTATAGCGCGCTCTGACGTCGCGCCAAACGAGGAAATAGACGAGTTCGCGCGCTCGCCAAAGCTCCACAAAATCAGGGAAGGCCCAGCCGTGCGTCGGCCGGATCAACACCGACACCGTGCCGACACGCTCCGTCGTCCTCATCGCCGCTCCCTGCAGCATCTACGCGGCATACGAACCTCCAAGGCTTTCCAGCCGCCGGTATCGCGTGGACATCGCAGTTTCATCTTCACGTCTTGCTTGTCCTCGTTGGATGGATCCCGATCTGTCGTGGCTCCCGGATTCCTGAGATACGACACACACATGTTCACGGCCAATCTTACCCCGGATGCAATCCCATCGACAGGCACGCGCCAAGATCCGCTGCCCACCACGTGAGAGCTGGCGCACTGACGGAACTTCATGAGGAATCATGCATCCGGTTTCAGCCTGAAGCGCTGTTTTTCAGAGGACTGCGAAGGCGAATCCTGGGCTCACACCCTCAGGCAAGATCAGAGAGGGATCCAGCACCCGGCCTCTCGACATCGCGACTACATGACGATTCATGCCTACGAGTACGACACGACGGTCTTGGAGAGCCCCTCTTGTAGGCTCACGGACGGAGCGTATCCAAGCACCCGCTTGGCCTTGGAGATGTCCGCAAACGAGTGCACGACGTCGCCCGTCCTGGGCGCGTGATACTCAGGCTCCGCAGCGCACTCCACGATCCGCGCAAGCGCAGTGATCAGCTCGTTGACCGTCGTCTGCTCGCCGCAAGCGATATTGAACGCCTCCCCTGCTCCCGCGGGCGCTCTTGCCGCTAGGAGATTCGCTTCGACGACATTCGCCACGTACGTAAAGTCGCGCGATTGGCTTCCGTCACCGTACACCGTGGGACGCCGCCCGGAGAGAAGAGCCAACGCGAACTTCGGTACCGCTGCGGCGTACTCGGATTCGGGATCCTGCCTCGGGCCGAAGACATTGAAGTAGCGCAGCGACACCGTTTCCAGACCATAGACGCCATGAAAGACACGGCAGTACTGCTCGGCAGCAAGCTTTCCGACCGCGTAGGGAGAGAGCGGCGCGGGCGTCATCGTCTCCTCTTTCGGGAGCGTCGGCGTGTCGCCGTAGACCGAGGAAGACGATGCGTACACGACACGCTGGACCTCCGCGTCTCTGGCGGCAAGGAGAACGCCCAGTGTCCCCTCGACGTTCACCTGATTCGCTCGGTGAGGGTCCCGGATTGATCGGGGCACAGACGACAGCGCGGCTTGATGCAGGACATAGCGGACTCCCTCCATGGCCGAACGGACGCTGGCGACATCGAGGATGGACGCCTCGTGAAAGTCGATCCTGTCCAGAAAGGGATCAATGTTGTCGCGCTTCCCGGTGGAGAGATCGTCGATCACGCGCACTCGTTGGCCTTCTTCGACGAGTCGCTCCACAAGGTGTGATCCGATGAATCCGGCACCTCCCGTGACGAGGTAAAGGCCCCCGTCTGCCCGGCGCGTCATAACAGGACCACGTGTGAGCGCTCGCCCTGAACGGCGCGGGTCGCGTTCCGTGTGTCGAAGATGAGCCGGGCACTCCGCACCACCCACTCCCAGTCGTAGGCCGCATGGTCCGTCGTGATGACGACGCAGTCTGAGTCACTCAGAGTCTCGGCGTTCAGCTCGCACGACGTCCAGGAACTCTCAGCGTGCGTCAGAATCTGCACGTGCGGATCGTGGTAGGAGACGCAACATCCTCTGTCTGTCAGCAGTGCCAGAATATCGAGGGCCGGCGACTCACGGGTGTCGGCGACATCGCGCTTGTAGGCCACGCCGAGGAGCAGGATCCGGCTCGCCTTCAACGGCTTCCCTCGCTCGTTCAGGAGCGCACCGATTCGCTCGACGACGTACTCGGGCATCCGAGCGTTCACTCGATCCGCCGCATCGATAAACGCCGTATCGGCACGGTAGGCCTTCGCCCTCCACGACAGGTAGCTCGGATCGATCGGAATGCAGTGACCGCCTAGGCCGGGGCCGGGGTAGAACGGCATGAAGCCGAACGGCTTGGTCTTGGCGGCGTCGATCACGTTCCAGATGTTGATCCCCATTCGGTGACAGGCCTGCGCTAATTCGTTGACCAAACCGATGTTCACCGCGCGGAACGTGTTTTCGAGCAACTTCGCCATCTCCGCTTCTCTCACCGACATCGGAACCACTTCGCGAAACACTTGGCGATACAGCGCGGCGGCGGAATCTGTACAGCTGGGACTCACTCCGCCCACGGCTTTCGGGATATCAGCGACACGGTGCGTGCGGTTCCCGGGGTCGATCCGTTCGGGAGAAAAGGCCAAGGAGAAGTCTCTCCCGGCTTCTAGACCCGACATCTCCAGCAACGGAGCGATCAGTTCTTCCGTCGCGCCTGGGTAGACCGTGCTCTCCAGAATGACGATCTGTCCGCGGCGCAGGACACGCGCGACCCGCTCCGCGGCATCGATGACGTACGACATGTCCGGATCACGCGTCTTCGTAAGAGGCGTGGGCACACAGATGATGATGGCGGACGCGGACCCGATGTCGTCATACTCGCCGCTTGGCAGCAGCTTGCCTTCGGACAGAGCCCACTGAATGCGCTCCGACGACACATCGCCGACGTAGCTGTGGCCTTGGCGCAGGGACTCAAGTCTCCCTTCGTCCGTGTCGATGCCTACGACACTGAACTCCCGCTCGCAGAACTCCATCGCCAGTGGGAGGCCGACGTAGCCGAGGCCAATGACAGCGACATCTTTCCGGCGCGGCTCGGTCTCTTCAGCAAGACCGCTCTGAGAATCCAGCATTCAGGGAGTCACCACCCTCGCAAGATCCATTCTGCCCACAGCCGATCGCGTCTGCAACCGGCATGTCCTCTTCGATCGGGGACGCGGTGCACCCATTGAAGGATCCTCCTGTCCCCGGCTCCGCCCGCGGACGACTGACAGCCAACGACCTTCGTGCCAAGCAAGCCAACCCCGAGCGTGCGCCTGCGGACTACGACCCACGCTTCATGAAATCGCGGATCGTTTCGGCGACGTAGTTCTGCTCAGCCGCGGTCATCTCCGGGAAGACCGGCAGCGAAAAGACTTCGCGGCTCGCCGCCTCCGATTGAGGGAGTTGGCCTTCCTTGTAGCCGAGATGCGCGAAGCATTCCTGCAGATGAAGGGGCTTCGGGTAGTAGATGATCGTTCCGATCCCCCGTTCGCTGAGGTGCTCGCGAAGGGCGTCGCGCCGCCCGTCGAGAACCCGGATCGTGTACTGGTTAAAGATGTGCGTTCGGTTGTCGGCCCGGTGCGGCGCAACGATACCGTCCAGCTCAGCGAACGCCTCATCGTACACATCGGCCTTCTCCGCGCGCGCCGCCGACCACCGATCGAGATAGGCCAGCTTCACCGTAAGAATCGCCGCCTGGATCGCGTCAAGCCGCGAATTCACGCCGACCATTCGATGGAAGTACTTCGGTTTCGCGCCGTGCACGCGCAGCATCCGGACGGTGTCCGCCAGATCGTCGTCGCTCGTGATGACCATCCCCGCATCGCCGTACGCACCAAGATTCTTGGTCGGATAGAAACTGAAGCAACCGAGATCGCCGATGGCGCCGGCCTTTCTCGGTTCGTTGGGTTCATTGAGTTCGTGGAGTTCGTTGGGTCTTGTGAGTGAGCTGCGGTAGGTGGCGCCGATGGCCTGGGCGGCGTCCTCGACGACAGCGAGCCCGTGTTCTTCGGCGATCGCCAGAACCTCGTCCATGTCGGCAATCTGACCGTACAGATGGACAGGAATGATGGCTCGGATGGTTGGGTTCGTTGGGTTCGTGGAGTTCGTTGGGTAGCGAGAGAGGATCTCTCGGGCGTGGTTCGGGTCAAGGTTGAACGTGTCTGGGTCGATGTCGCAGAAGACCGGAGTGGCGCCGACGTTGTGCACCACGCCTGCGGTGGCGAAGAACGTGAAGCTGGGCAGGATGACCGCGTCACCCGAGCCGATCCCGAGGACGCGAAGGGACAACAACAGTGCGTCGGTCCCGCTTGCCACGCCGACCGCGTGTCTCACTCCGCAATAGGCGGCTGCCTTCTCCTCGAAATCCGCCACGTAGGGACCGAGGACGAACTTCGTCGATCCGACGACGTCGAGGATCGCCGCATTCATCTCGGCTTCGATCGCCCCGTACTGCCGCTTCAGGTCGAGAACGGGAACGGAAGTCGGGTTCGTTGGGTTCGTGGGGTCTGTTGAGTTCGTTGGGTTCATTGAGTTCATGGGTCAGTCGGCACCTTTCAAGTACGTGATGAACCGCGAGAGCTGCTTGGCAATCATCTCCAGCTTCGCGTACGCCTCGGTGAATGTCTCCTGGGAAATGTACCCTTGATCGAGCGCTACGTAAAGCTGGCTCTGAACTTCGCCAGCAGAGCCCTTGGCAATGAACAAGAATTGAACAAACTCCCGGTTCGAACGCCTCGAGAAACCTTCTGCAATGTTTGAGGGGATAGAGATCGCTGCTCTCCGAATCTGATCCCGAAGTGCGAAGTCGCGCGAGAAACCATCCTCGGAGGTCATCCGATATACGATCGAGACAATCTCACGAGCCCCTTGCCACGCATGAAGATCCTCGAACCGCTCAACCTTTGACATCGCAGCTACTTGCCCTTCGACTCAACGAACCCTACGAGCCCCATGAACCATTGGCTTCTTCATTCGGCCAACGTCACGGCCTCGGCCGTCTTCTCGTACTTGCGCTTGCAGGCTCCGCACGTCGCTCGATCGGCGTCGAAGGCCAGCGGCGCACCGCATTGGCAGGCATGACCGCGGAGTCGTGCGGGATTTCCGTAGACGAGGCCATAGTCAGGCACATCCGTGGTGACGACCGATCCCGCGCCGACGAACGCATGCTCGCCGAGGGTGTGACCGCAGACGATGGTCGCGTTCGCACCGATCGTCGCGCCACGCTTGACGATGGTCACTCGGTAGTCGGACGAGTCCGTGGGAAAACCGGATCGCGGTCGATCGACGTTGGTGAAGACACAGCTCGGACCGCAGAGGACGTCGTCCTCCAAGACGACGCCTTGATAGACGGAGACGTTGTTCTGAATCTTGACGTTGTTCCCTACGGTCACGTTCGGACCGACGAGGACGTTCTGGCCGAGTGTGCAACCCTTCCCGATTCGGCTTCCCGACATGACGTGCGAGAAGTGCCAGATCTTGGTACCGGCACCGATTTCGACATCGTCATCGACGATCGATGTCGCGTGGATGAAGACGTCGCTCATGGTTCTCCGTCGATCCGGACCGCCGCGCCGCCGGCATCCAGCGATCTCTGTGCGGCCTCAAGGACGCGAACGACGCGCAGGCCGTCGGCCCCATCCGCCATCGGCGGTCGCCCCGTCTCGACGCTCTCGAGAAACGCCTCGGCAACGCGCCTCAACGGCTCACTGGGGGGCAAATCGAGGACGCTCGCGTCCTTTCGTTGCGAGACGTAGCGTGATTCCGCCCAGCTCGCCTTGGCGTCGAACACCGTCAGCCTGTCGGGCCCGACGTCGTCGAAGATGACCATCGCCTCCTCGCCGACGACCGTCAGTTCCCGCACCTTGGCCGGATCGAGCCAGCTTACATGCACGTGTCCGAGTACGCCGCTCGAGAACCACAACGACACGTGGACTACGTCCGGAATCCCCTCTTGTAGACACGTAGCGCCGTGCGCACTGACCTCGATCGGCTCCTCGTCGAGCAGTCGAAGAATGACGGAGATGTCATGCGGTGCGAGACTCCACAAGGCATTCTCCTCGGTACGGATGACCCCGAGATTCAGGCGCCGGCTGGTCAAGTGGAGGAGGCGGCCGAACCGACCCTCGTCAGTGAGTTCCTTCAGACGGACGATCGCGGGGTGATACTCGAGGAGGTGATCGACCATCAGGATCAGCTCCTGCGCGTCGGCCAATCGGACGAGCTCCTGCGCCTCCGTCACCGTGAGCGCGATCGGTTTCTCGACGAGCACATGAAGCCCGCTCGTGAGCGCTTCTCTCGTCAGCTCGTAATGCAGGGCGGCCGGTGCGGCAACGATGATCGCGTCGACCCCCTCGAACCGGGGGCGATCGCAAGTCTCGATCCCGGGATGACTCGACCGGACCGCATCGAGGCGGGCAGGATCAGGATCGCAGACGACGACTGCATCCTCACCGAGGATCGAGCAGAACGTGCGTACGTGGTTCTTCCCCCACCCTCCCGCGCCGAAAACAGCCACCCGCATGTCAGCCGACTCCCAGCCGGATCACGTTCTCCGCAGCGATCGAGCCCGTCGCATTCCGCGTATCGAAGACGAGCGGGGACGAGCGAACGACCTGCTCGTAGTCGACATCGGAGTGCGCGGTCATGATGATGACGAGATCCTGGCCGGCGAGTACCTCGTGCGAGCAACCCACGCCGACAAGCTCCCGGTCGTCGATCTTGACCGTCGGGACATGCGAATCGTGGTACGAGACGTCGGCTCCGTGGCGAAGGAGGTGATGCGCCACTTTCAGCGCGGCCGACTCTCGCACGTCATTGATGTCCCTCTTGTAGGCCACCCCCAGAAGCAGTATCCGCGCGCCGCGGAGGGCCTTCCCTTGGCGATTGAGGATCTCCATCGCACGTTCGACGACGTGGTAGGGCATCAGGTCGTTGATCTCGCCGGCCAGCTCGATGAAGCGCGTCGCGAAGTCGTACTCCCGCGCTTTCCACGACAGGTAGAACGGATCGAGAGGGATGCAATGCCCGCCCAGGCCCGGCCCGGGGTAGAACGGCATGAACCCGAATGGCTTGGTCTTCGCCGCCTCAATGACCTCCCAGATGTCAATCCGCATCCGCTCGCAAAGCAGGGCAAGCTCGTTGACGAGCGAGATGTTGACGATGCGGAACACGTTCTCGAGGATCTTGGCCATTTCCGCAACGCGCGGCGACGAAACACGGCAGACCGAGCTCTCGAGGACCTGCTCGTAGAGCGCAGCGGCAGTCTCGGTGCACGCCTGCGTCACGCCGCCGACGATCTTGGGCGTGTTCCGCGTCTTGTAGTGGGCGTTTCCCGGATCGACGCGTTCCGGCGAGAAAGCGAGGAACACATCCTTGCCGACAACAAACCCGCGCGCCTCGATTCGAGGCCGGATGACCTCCTCCGTCGTCCCAGGATAGGTCGTCGACTCCAGCACGATCAGCTGACCCGGATGGACGTGGGGAAGCGACCGATCAAGGACGTGCTCGATGAACGAGGTATCCGGCTGTTTGTTCTTATCGAGCGGCGTCGGCACGCAAATCGCGATGACGTCCGCGTCGGCGACCACATCGAAGTCGGCCGTGGCACGCAACCTTCCACTCGCGACGGCCTCCGTCAGGTCCTCCGCGACCACGTCGCCGATGTAGTTCTCGCCACGGTTGACCATCTCGACGCGCTCAGGGATCCGCTCGATGCCGACGACGTGGAACCCGGCTTTCGCCTTCTCAACCGAGAGGGGAAGGCCGACGTAACCCAGCCCGATGACGGCGATCAGCGCGCTTCGATCCTCAATTCGTTCGCGCAGCCTCATCGCATCCAACCCTTCCGTTGTGCCCATCGCGTCTTCGATTGTCCCGCTTTCCCGACGCGATTGCCAAAGCAGATCCGCGTCCTCGGCGAGACATTGAGCGCTTGCGAACTCAGCGTCTACGGATAGAGGACGATCTCCTCGATAAGGTCGACGCCGCAAGCGTCTCTGACCCGCCGTCTCATCGCCTCGATCAGCTCGAGCACGTCGGCCGCGTTCTCCGAGCCGTCGTTGATGATGAAGTTTGCGTGGATGTCCGAGACCCATGCGGATCCGACGCGTAATCCCTTGCAGCCGGCTCTGTCGAGGAGTTCTCCCACCGCCGGCCCTTCGGGTGGATTGCGAAACGTGCAGCCCGCCGTCGCACCGCTCGGGAACTTCCGTCCACGTTCCGCGAGGAGCTTCTGCGCCCTCTCGACGGTCCGTTCAGGCGTACTCACGGCAAGCTCAAACGTTGCTTCAGTAACGACTTCGCATGGCTTCTCGGTGAGGAACAAGCTTCGTCGATACCCGAACCCGAG